>Ga0206127_1000024_pt1 | contig 180502 bp, 165 predicted proteins | sample Helgoland_Spring_6_FD_148646 | JGI IMG/M metagenome (GOLD analysis project Ga0206127, IMG submission 148646) | Pelagic subsurface seawater microbial communities from Kabeltonne, Helgoland, North Sea - Helgoland_Spring_Bloom_20160419_1 | ecosystem: Environmental > Aquatic > Marine > Epipelagic ...
AGGTAAAGAAGTTATTTATTATAAAGGAACACAACAAGTGAAAATTGAAAACAATTACAAAAAAAATATAAAAGATGGTGTATCCAAAGAATTCGATAACAATGGAAACATCTTACTCATTAAACAATACGACATGGGGGTTGTAAATAAAAAGGAAGAGATAAATAGATTCGATTCTGAGGGAAAAAAAGACGGTGTTTGGAAAGAGTACTACGAGAATGGAAAAATAAAATTAGAGCATACTTTTTTTCATGGAGAGAAAGATGGAATATCCAAAAAATACGATAAAAAAGGAAAATTACAAGAATTAGAAAGCTTTGATAAAGGAAAAAGAAAAAGTAATAATATTTCTCTAGGAATAGAACTAACAGAAGTGAAATTAGAAAACGGTTTTTATACAAAGGGAATATTAGTTAAAAACAAAAAAAATGGTTTATTTAAAGTATATGACTCTCTAGATAAAGAGCAATATTGCAATTTTTATAAAAGCGACACTTTAGTTTATAAAGGGAAGTACGATTCTGTTAATAATAAAACAGGCGAATGGATGTATTTTTGGCCTAACGGAAATATAAAAAAAATAGGTGAATATATATTAAATGAAAAAAATAAAGAATGGAAGTATTTCTATGAAGATGGATCTATTCAGCAAAAAGGCAACTATGTAAAAAATAAGCCACATGGAACTTGGGAATGGTGGTATAAATCGGGTCAAAAACGAAGAATGGAAGATTACGAAAATGGAAAGGAGAAAGGCTTTGTATTTGAATACGACACCACTGGAAAAGTTATTGTAAAAGGAGAATATTTCTATGGATTAAGAGAAGGGGTGTGGAAGTATGAAATAAATGATTATAGAGAGAAAGGATCTTACATTGGAGGAATGAAAACAGGAAAATGGAAAAAAACATATACCACTACAAAAAAAGATAAATTTAAAGGAGAATACCTAAACGATATTCCTATTGGAAAGCATGTATATTATTACTCTAACGGACAAATAAAAACAGAGGGGAAATATAAAGATGGAGAAAAAGATGGAGAGTGGATATACTACAACGAGTTAGGAGATATTGTAATCACCTATCTGTATAAAGATGGAAGAGAATTTAAAAGAGATGGAGTAAAAGTTAAGTATTGAGATATCTTTTGATTATATTATTTTACACTTTTAGTTTGAAGATATTTTGTTTAGGAGATAAAATTGAATTTAAAAGGTTCGGAATTATAACTATTGGAGACCATGTAAATTATATAGGAAAACACTTATGGGAAATAAATTTTTTAATTAAAGACTCTCTTTTTTCTATAAGCTTAGAATCAAAAACCAACGACAAATTTATATACTATAATTTAAGTGAAAAATTAGAAATTAAAGAATTAGATATTTTAGAAAAAAAAGAAACACTCTTTACTATATATAAGGATTTAAATAAAATATTTGAAAATAAAACAAAAATTAACTTTAAAATAAATAACAGTTATTTTATTCAAACAACTGAAAAACCAAAAAACACAAAGATAAGAGGAGAAATAAAAGATTTTTATAAAATAGAAACAGTAAGAGATAAATATACTTTAGTAAGAACAGTACAAAAAGAAATGTTTATTTATTGGTACATATTAAAAAACGAACAAATAATAAATATACATACAGAAAGAAAAAAACAGAAAGAATTTAACTACGGACAAATAATAGTAACTAATATTTTAGATAATAATATACCAGAATTCACTTTTATTTATAAAAACAAACACAATATAAAATTTATAACCTTTAGTGATAAAAATAAAATAACAACAGATAAAGGAAAATTAAAAACCTATGATTCTTCTTTGGATATGTCTGTTTACAGAGGATTTTTACATTACAACTTAAAAAAAAATGGCTAACATTTTTATTATACCAACACCAATAGGAAACCTTGGTGATTTAACTTTTAGATCTAAAGACGTTCTAGAAAAAGTGGATAAAATCTATGCAGAAGATACTAGAACTACCAAAAAATTACTTTCTCATTATTCTATAAAAACACCAATTTTCTCTTACCACCAACACAACGAACACCATGTGGTAGACACAATTATTTCTGAAATAATAGAAAAAGATATTGAAATAGCACTAGTGTCAGATGCGGGAACACCCGGGATAAGTGATCCTGGATTTTTATTAATAAATAAAGCAAAGCAAAACAAAATACCAGTGTTTTGTTTACCTGGAGCAACTTCTTTAATTCCTGCTCTTGTACAGTCTGGTTTTCCAACGGATGAATTTAGTTTTTATGGTTTTTTACCTCATAAAAAAGGAAGAAAAGGAAAACTTTCTAAAATTATAACTAATCCACACACTTTAGTTTTGTTTGAGTCTCCACACCGTTTATTAAAGCTTCTTTCTGAACTAAAAGAAAATCTTCCAGAAACAAGAAGAATAAATATTTCAAGAGAAATATCAAAAATTCATGAAGAAAATATTAATGGAACAGCAGAAGAATTACTTTTACACTTTCAAAACAAAAAAATCAAAGGAGAAATAGTTTTAGTCATCGACAAACTACCCAAGAAAACAAAATAATGGAAGAATATAGCCCTCAAAAAATAGACAAAAAGTGGCAAAAGTATTGGGAAGAAAATAAGACATTTAGCTCCGAAGTTAATATTAACAAACCCAAGTTTTATGTATTAGATATGTTTCCTTATCCATCGGGGTCAGGATTGCATGTTGGACATCCTTTGGGCTATATTGCATCTGATATTTATGCTAGATATAAAAGACTGTTAGGCTTTAATGTTCTTCATCCAATGGGTTACGATTCTTTTGGTCTTCCCGCAGAACAATATGCCATCCAAACTGGCCAACATCCTGCAGTTACTACCAAAACCAATATTGAAGGAGGTGTGGACAACGAAGGAAATGAAATCACAGGCTATAGAAAACAATTAGACAAAATTGGTTTTTCTTTTGACTGGGATAGAGAAATAAGAACCTCCGAACCAGACTATTACCAATGGACACAGTGGATATTTAAAGAAATTTTTAATTGTTGGTATAACAACGAATCCCAAAAAGCTGAAAAAATAGAAATTCTTGTAGAGCATTTTGAAAAAGAGGGAAATACTAAGATAAATGCAGCAACGAACTATGATAAAAAATTTCCCCCCTTAGATTGGAAGGGTTTTAGTGAAGACGAAAAACAAGAAATATTATTAGAATATAGACTAGCCTATCTATCAAACACCTGGGTAAATTGGTGTCCTGAACTTGGAACTGTTCTAGCCAACGACGAGGTTAAAAACGGTGTTTCAGAAAGAGGAGGATACCCCGTAGAGCAAAAGAAAATGCGACAATGGAGTATGCGAATAACCGCATATGCAGATCGATTACTAAAAGGGTTAGCTAACATTGACTGGACAGATGCCATAAAAGACACACAAAGAAACTGGATAGGAAAATCTCAAGGCGCATCTATTTATTTTAAAACTAACGGAGATAAAAAACACACCATAGAGGTTTTTACAACAAGACCAGATACTATTTTTGGAGTTTCTTTTATTGTTTTAGCCCCGGAACACGAACTAGTACAAAAGATTACTACAAAAAACCAAGAAAAAGAAATTAAAAACTATCAAAACACTTCTAGGCTAAAAACAGAAAGAGAAAGAATTAGCAATGTAAAAATCACAACCGGTGCATTTACAGGAGCCTATGCAATACACCCATTTACAAATAAAAAAATTCCTATTTGGATAGGAGATTATGTTTTAGCCAACTATGGTACCGGTGCAGTAATGTCTGTTCCTTGTGGAGATCAAAGAGACTGGGAATTTGCCAAACATTTTTCTCTAGAAATTCCGAACGTATTTAAAGATAAAGACCTCTCTAAAGGCGCCTTTACAGAAAAAGACGCGGTAATTACCAACTCTAATTTTTTAGATGGACTAACTGTGAAAAAAGCAACCAAACTAGCCATCTTTCATATAGAGCAAAAAGGCTATGGAAAAGGAAAAACACAATATAAAATTAGAGATGCTGTTTTTTCTAGGCAACGCTATTGGGGAGAGCCTTTTCCTGTTTATTATAAAGGAAAAACACCATATATTCTTAATAAAGAAAAGCTTGTGAAATTACCAGATGTGGACAAGTATTTACCAACTGCCCTAGGAGAACCGCCACTAGCAAGAGCAAAAAAAGAATCTTGGGGAATTGAACATCCAGGAAACAGAATGGAATACAACACCATGCCTGGATGGGCAGGAAGCAGCTGGTATTTTTTAAGGTTTATGGATCCAAAAAACCAAGAAGAGTTCGTAAACAGAGAAAAAGCAAACTACTGGCAAAATGTAGACTTATATGTAGGAGGTGCAGAACACGCAACTGGACATCTTTTGTATTCTAGGTTTTGGACAAAAATACTATATGACTTAGACTACATTCCTTTTAATGAGCCTTTCAAAAAACTGATTAACCAAGGAATGATTCAAGGAAATTCACGGTTTGTTTATAAGCTTAAAAGAGAAGTAAACAACCAGTCAAATCCAATTTATTTTTCAAAAGCCATAGTAGAAGACCTTGATAAAAGAAAAGCAGAGTCTATAGAACAATTCAAAGAAAAACTTAAAAACACCAGCTTATATACGGCAAACAAAAAAACAGTAAACCTTCTTTATGAGGCCCTACAAACGCAAGTTTCAAAAATACATGTAGACATAAACCTAGTTAGTGGTCATGAACTAAACGTGAACGCATTTAAAAAATCAAGAAAGGAATTTAACAATGCTGAATTTGTTTTAGAAGATGAAAAATTTATATGTCCTGGTGAGGTAGAAAAAATGTCTAAATCCAAATACAACGTTCAAACACCAGACTCACTTGTAGAAAAGTTTGGGGCAGATACTCTTCGTTGTTATGAAATGTTTTTAGGCCCGTTAGAACAACACAAACCATGGGATGTTCAAGGAATAACAGGAGTTGAAGGGTTTTTAAAAAAACTATGGAGGCTTTTTCATAAAAACAACAAGCTTAACGTTTCTGACCAAGAACCAACAAAAGAAGAGCTAAAGTCTATTCATAAAGCAATAAAAAAAACACAAGAAGACTTAGAGCGGTACTCTTTTAATACCCCCGTATCTATTTTTATGATCTGTGTCAACGAACTAAGCGCTTTAAAATGCAATAAAACAGCGATTCTTTCGGACCTTTGCTTAATAATTTCTCCGTATGCTCCTCATATTTGCGAAGAGCTTTGGCAAAAACTAGGAAACAAAGAAAGTATTTCCTGTTCCAAATTTCCTAAATACAACCCAAAACACCTTGTAGAAAATAGCCATAAGTATCCTGTTTCTTTTAATGGAAAAATGAGATTTATTTTGGAACTACCTGTAAACATAAGTAAGGAAGAAACAGAAAAAGAGGTGTTAAAAAATGAAAAAACCTTAAAATATTTGGAAGGAAAAACCCCAAAAAAAATAATAGTGGTACCAAGAAAAATAGTAAATATTGTTCTTTAAGCGGACTTGTTTTTTAAAACACCCCCAAAGTCTAAATCTTCTTTTCTGACCAGTTTTTTGTAAAACACTACTATTAGAATAACACTAGAGGAAATACAGGTGTCAGCAACATTGAAGACCGGAGGAAAAATTTCTTTCTCTGCAAAACCAAAAGGAATCCATGATGGCCAATAAATTTCCAAATGAATCATATCCACTACACAACCCTCTAAAAATCCGGCATAACCACCATTAAAAAAGGAAGAAACACCAGTATACCCCACCCAATACTCTATCTCGCTATTCCACGAGGTTCCAGAGCTAAAAACAACACCATAAAATAAGTTGTCAATAATATTTCCAAGGGCACCAGAAAAAACAAAACAAACCAACACTATAAAAACTTTGTTTGCTTTATTTTTTATTAAAACAAGTATATATTTTCCAATAAAAAAGACAGCAACTATCCTAAAAACTCCTAGAATATACTTGCTGGCTAAGCCGCCAAAGGACAAACCGAAAGCCATGCCAGGGTTTTCTACAAAATCAAATCGAAGTATGCCTAGATCAAAAATATTTTCACCCAAGCTATAGTTGGTCTTTACCCAAACCTTGAGAGACTGGTCCAGCAAAAGGACTCCAAAAACAATAAATAATGGAAAATATTTTTTAATCAATATTAGCTAGTTTTCAGCCTTTTTTGCCTCAATGCTAAGCGTTGCGTGAGGAACAAGCTTTAGCCTTGCTTTGCTAATTAGCTTTCCTGTTTTTCTACAAATGCCATAGGTTTTGTTATTTATTCGAACAAGAGCATGCTCTAGGTTTGTTATAAACTTTTCTGTTCTAGAGGCAAGCTGTGCGTTTTCTTCTCTCATTAATGTTTCTGCTCCGTCTTCCATCATATTAAAAGAACGCCCAGTGTCATCTGTCCCGTGGTCATCTTTGTGAGAAAGAGAGCCTTTTAGAATTAATAAGTCTTCTCTGGCTTCGCTAAGTTTTCTTTCTATTATCGACCTGAACTCTTCAAGATCAGCATCTCCATATCTGTTTTTTTCTTTAGTCATGACTATAATTATTTTACCTTCTCAATTAAATACTTAAAACTTTCGCTTTCTTCAACGATTTCATTTCCCCCTAATTTAGAAACAAAATCTAAACTATCCGTTAAAGTCTCGGAACAAATATAATTTAAATTGTTTTCAATAGCTTCTTGCTCTTCTTGACCACACAAAACTTTAATTACAATTAAGTCACTCACCTCTAAATCTCTTTCTTTTCTTAGGTTTTGGATTTTATTAACAAAATCTCTTGCAAACCCCTCTCTTTGGAGCGTTTTACTAATAGAAATATCTAAAGCAACCGTAATATTTCCAGCGGTTGCTATTTCCCAGCCAGGAACATCAGCAGTCACTATTTCAACATCCTCATTTGTAAGAAAAACGCCCCCATAGCTAAGGCTAATTTCTTTTTTCCCTTCTTTTTCAAACAAAGAGACCTCCTCGTTGGTCCAAGAGCTAACAGCGCTAGCGATTGCTTTCATGTCCTTGCCATATTTAGGACCAAGAACCTTAAAATTAGCTTTTGCTTTCTTTTTTAACAAGGAGTCGGTTTGAGAAATAAACTCAATAGACTTTATATTTACTTCGGAAAGAATAATAGCTTTCACATCATTAATCGCACTTTCAAAACCAGTGTCTAAAGATGGTATTAAAACTCTTAAAAGTGGTTGACGGACCTTTATTCTTGTTTTCTTTCTTAAGCTCAGTATAAGAGAAGAAACTTTTTGTGCCAACCCCATTTTATACTCTAAACCTTCATTGATAAGCTCTTGTTTAAATAAAGGAAAGTCTGCTAAGTGAACAGAACCCTTTTTAGCAGATAAATCACTGTAAAGCAAATCACTGTAGAATGGTGCTATTGGAGACATTAGAATACTTACCTTTTGTAAACAAACAAAAAGCGTCTCATAGGCTGCTTTTTTGTCTTCGTTCATTTCTCCCTTCCAGAATCTTTTTCTACACAACCTAACATACCAGTTGCTTAGTTCGTCAATAACGAAAGATTGAATCAATCTCGCCGCTCTAGTTGGCTCATAGTCGTTGTAAGAAGCCTCTACAGACTTAGTTAAGGTGTTTAGCCTTGAAAGAATCCAAAGGTCAATTTCTTTCGTTTCTTTTGAAAGATTTTCTTCCTTATATTGAAATCGATCTAAGTTGGCATAAAGCGCAAAAAAACTGTAAGTGTTAAAAAGTGTACCAAAAAACTTTCTTGTTACTTCTTCAATTCCCGTCAAATCAAACTTTAGATTGTCCCACGGCTGGGCATTAGAAATCATATACCACCTTGTTGCGTCTGGGCCATATTTTTCTAAGGTTTTGAAAGGATCTACCGCGTTTCCAAGGCGCTTAGACATTTTTTGTCCAGCCTTATCCAAAACCAAGCCGTTTGAAACAACATTCTTGTAAGCTACCGAACCTTTTATCATTGTCGCTATTGCATGAAGGGTATAAAACCAACCTCTTGTTTGGTCCACTCCCTCAGCGATGAAATCTGCAGGAAAAGACTTGTTGTCGTCTATCATTTCCTTGTTTTCAAAGGGGTAGTGCCACTGGGCAAAAGGCATGGACCCAGAATCAAACCAAACATCTATTAAGTCACTTTCTCTATAAAGAGGCTTTCCATCTTTGGAACAAAGAACAATCGCGTCTACAAAACTTTTGTGTAAATCAAAAAAAGTATAATTCTCTTTAGAAAAGTTATTTGCCTCAAAACCATCTAACGGATTTTTTTTCATGTGGCCGTTTTTTAAAGAAAATTCAATTTCTTTTTTCAATTCTTCCACAGACCCAATGCACAAAACATCCTTTCCATCTTCACTTCTCCATATTGGAATAGGAATTCCCCAAAACCGCGACCTTGAAAGGTTCCAGTCGTTAGCGTTTTCTAGCCAGTTCCCAAACCGACCTGTTCCAGTAGATTCAGGCTTCCAGTTAATAGACTTGTTTAGCTTCACCATGCTGTTTTTAAAAGAAGAAACTCTTATGAACCAAGAATCTAATGGGTAGTATAAAACAGGTTTGTCTGTTCTCCAGCAGTGCGGATAACTGTGCTCGTATTTTTCCACTTTGAAAGCCTTGTTCTCCTCTTTGAGGGCTATTGCAATCTCAACATCCACAGATTTTCTGTCCTTGTCTACGTTCTTGTAGTAGGCGTCTTTTACTGGCTTTCCGCTTAAATACCCAAGACCATCAATAAACTCTCCCTTTAGATTCACCAACGGAACTAGCTCCCCATCACTATTTTTTACTAACATAGAAGGAATTCCCGACTCAGCTGCCACCTTTGCATCGTCTGCCCCAAAAGTAGGAGCTATATGCACAATTCCTGTGCCATCTTCAGTAGAAACAAAATCTCCATGAATAATTTTAAAGGCAGCTTCTGGCTTTTCAAAAGGTTTTACCAAAGGCATTAGCTGTTCGTATGACAAGCCAACCAAATCTTGTCCTTTTATGGTTTTAACAACCTCAAAAGAATATTCTTTGGAAGCGTCTATTTCAGAGCCAAAGGGCACATATGGACTACAAAAAACCGAACCAAGAAGTTTTTCAGCCAAAATTACCACCACTGATTTTTTGGTATATTGATTGATTGTTTTAACCAAAACATAGCCTACCTTTTTGTTAACCGCTAGAGCAGTATTGGAGGGTAATGTCCAAGGAGTAGTTGTCCATGCCAGCAGATAAACAGCTTCATCCAAAAGCCCAAAAGAAGCAGGTGTTTTTTTTATTTTAAACTGTGCAGTAACAGACGTGTCTTTAACATTTTTATAGCAACCAGGCTGGTTTATTTCATGGGAGCTAAGTCCGGTTCCAGCCATGGGAGAATAGGGCTGAACAGTATAACCCTTGTAGATTAAGTCTTTTTCAAATGCCTGCTTAAGTATCCACCAAACAGACTCAATATACTTATTTTCATAGGTAACATATGGGTTTTTAGTGTCTACCCAGTAGCCCATTTTTTCGGTTAAGTCGTTCCACACATCTGTATAGCGCATCACCGCTTTTTTACAAGCTTCGTTGTACTGTTCAATACTAATTGTCTTTCCAATGTCTTCTTTGGTAATACCAAGCTCTTTTTCTACGCCTAATTCTACAGGAAGTCCGTGAGTGTCCCAACCAGCTTTTCTATTTACGTAATAACCCTGCAGTGTTTTAAACCTACAAAAGACATCTTTTATAGTTCTTGCCATTACATGGTGAATTCCGGGAAGTCCGTTAGAAGAAGGAGGCCCTTCATAAAAGACAAAAGACGAACCTTCCTTTCTTAAGTCCATACTTTTTTCAAAAGTTTCGTTTTCTTTCCACCTTTTTAAAATAGTGTCTGCAAAATTAGACAGGTTAAGCTCTTTTCTGGTATTATACAAGTTCATGGATAAATTATTTTTTAAAATTTAAGCTTAAGTCTACTTTTCTATGGTTATTATAAATTGGGTTTTTTTCTCTTTTAGCCCTTATTTTTTTTTGTTCTTCTTCACTAAGCAAGGTGGTTTCTAAGCAAGCAGGAGAACAACAGTTTTTTGTTTTTTTCTTACAATCCCCACACTGAATAAAAAGCAAATTACAGTTTAAATTGGCACAATTGGTATGGTTATCACTTTTTTGTCCGCATTGATGGCAATTACTGATAATATCATTAGAAACTCTTTCCCCGAGCCTATTGTCAAAAACAAAGTTTTTCCCCTTAAATTTGTTTTCTAATCCACTTTCTTTAAGCTGTTGTGCATAACTTACAATTCCACCAGAAAGCTGATGTACTCCTTTAAAACCTTCATTTTTTAAATAAGCGGAAGCTTTTTCACATCTAATTCCCCCAGTACAATACAGCAACACTTTTTCATTTTCCTTTCCTGACAGAAGGTTTTTAACCAAAGGCAACTCTTCTTTAAAAGTAACAGAACCAGGCAGTATAGCCCCATTAAAATGTCCAACTTCACTCTCGTAATGGTTTCGCATATCTACCACAATTGCCCCTTGGTCCATTAGCTCATTCCACTCTTTTGCATTGACGTGTTTTCCAGGGTTTGTAACATCATAATCGCTAGGCTTTAATCCGTCGGCAACAATTTGATCTTTAACCTTAATAGTTAGTTTGAAAAAGGAATAATTATTCTTTTCAATAGCCTCTTTAAAGTCCAAACCTTTAAAATACGGAACTTCGCTTACCAAAGCTTTAAACATAGCTAGGTTAAAATCTGGAACAGAAACTTGCGCATTAATTCCTTCTTTTGCCACATAAACTCTTCCTAAAACGTTTAGGCCTTCCCATTCTTCAAACAAGAGGTTTCTTATTCTTTCAGGGTCTTTAATTTTTACATATTTGTAAAAAGACAAAACAGTTCTTTCAAAGCCCTCTTCAGCAATTTTTTTTGCTGCTTCTATCTGGTTGAGTTTATTATGGCGCAAGACTTTGGACACATTAAAAGATTTAAGAATTGCAAAAATAGAAAAACATCCCTAAATGTTTTAATTTTATAGTTCTTTAGTAATCAAAAAACAGAGATGTTTCTTTTAGAAAGAATACTTAACGAACAACTTTTCCTTTTAATTATAATAGCAACAGCGACTATTTTAATAAGCTATTGTATAAAAAACCGACCTATTCTTTTAAAAAGCATTGCTTTAGCGCACTTAAAAAAAACAGAGTTCAAGTTTGTTTCCAATAATACCCAAGACCAAATAGTAAGCATATTATTTTGGACTTCCATAACCTTACAAACAATAGGTGTTTTTCTTTTTTTAGAAGAAAAAAACAATTTAAATGTCTTCATTATCCTACTATTTATTAGCCTTGTTGTTGTAAAAAGAGCAACAATTTTTATTTCGGAAATAATTTTTCAAACCAAAACACTATTAGAAACTTACTACACCTCTTTTGTGGTGATGGTTATTCATCTTGGATGGCTTTCTCTCCCCTTCTCTCTTTACAAAATAACCTACCACAACCTAATTTCATTACAATTGACCCAAACCCTAAACCTGGGGTTAATTAGCATTGTTTTTTTATATCTAACAATTAGACTTGTAATTTTGGTAAACACAGCCAAAAATGAGACAGTTTCATTTTTACACATAATTTTTTACCTTTGCACACTTGAAATTTTACCAGCGGTATTAATTTTTAGTTATTTAATTAGTTGACAGAAATTTAGCCTTTAACCTAAATTGTAGTTAAAATGAATATTAAATCCATACTTGTTTCCCAGCCAAAACCAAAAAGTAATAAAAACCCTTTTCATGATTTGGCCAAAAAATACTCCCTGAAAGTAGACTTTAGGTCGTTTATTCACGTTGAGGGTGTAGATCCAAAAGATTTTAGGCAACAAAGAATAGACATGTCTAGCTATTCTGCAGTAATTTTTACTTCAAGAATGGCCATTGACCATTATTTTAGAATTGCCAAACAAACCAGGTTTACAGTGCCTGACCACATGAAATACTTTTGTGTTTCAGAAGCAGTTGCTTATTACTTACAAAATTACGTAGTCTATAGAAAAAGAAAGATTTTCCACGGCAAACAAACTTTCAAAGACTTAATGGAGCTTATTGTAAAGCACAATACTGAGAGATATTTGGTTCCTTGTTCAGACATTCAAAGAAAAAACATTCCAGATCAGCTGGAGGAAAACCAAATTAAATTTAAAAACACTACCCTTTATAAAACAGTTTGTAGTGACCTTTCTGACTTAGAAGAGGTAAAATATGATATTCTTGTTTTTTACAGCCCTTCAGGAATACAATCCCTGATGAAAAATTTTCCAGACTTTGAACAAAATGGAACAAAAATTGCCGTTTTTGGCCAAACTACAGTTAAAGCCGCGGAAAATGCAGGTCTTAGAATAGATATAAAAGCACCAATGCAGGGAGTGCCGTCAATGACCATGGCTATTGACAAATACTTAAAAGCAGCACAAGGATAAAGCTTTTTCGCACAGTTTTTAAAATGCTTAGAAACACCTACATACTTTCTAATCGAAAAGTTATTTCCAAGTTGTTTAAAACGGGTACCAAAAAAACTGTTAAGCCACTTACAATTACTGCCATGCCTTTTGAGAAAAGTAAAATTCTATTTGCCGTATCTAAAAAACACATTCCAAAGGCGGTAGAGAGAAATAAAATTAAAAGGCAAATGCATGCAATATATTTTAATAATTTAGAGTTGTTCTTACAAGAACCAACAAAAGCAATTGCCTTAACCTATGTTTCTAAATCGCCAACCAGCTTTGTAGAAATAAAAAAAAGTATGACAACACTTTTCAGTATTATATAATGAAGATTAAAAAACTAAAAGTACTATTTCTGATTCCAATAGCCTTATTGATAACCTCCAGTCAGAAAACAGACCCTGATTATTTTGAAATAAGCAAGAATTTAAAGTTAGTAGCTTCTGTATATGAAAAAATCAACAACTATTATGTGGATGAAATTCTACCAGGGAGAGTGATGAAAAAAGGTATAGATGCAATGCTAAAATCTTTAGACCCATATACTGTTTATATTTCTGAAGCTCAAATAGAAGACTTTAGGTTTACTACAACAGGTGAGTATGGAGGCATAGGAGCAAGCATAAAAAAAAGAAATAATAAAACTTTGATTTCTGAACTCTATGAAAACTCACCTGCTGAAAAAAGCGGATTAATTCCGGGAGATGAAATTAAGACCATTGACGAAATAGAGATTAGCAATAAAACATTAGAGGAAATAGGCAGCTTACTAAAAGGCCCTGCAGAATCCATTATAAACCTTAAAATTAACAGGAATAATCAACCTTTAGAAAAGCTAGTAAAAAGAGAAAAAATACAAATTCCTGCTGTTAACTTTTACAAAAAAATTAATCCAAGTACTGGCATCATAAAACTCACCTCTTTTACCAATACAGCATCTGTAGAATTTAAAAAAGCTCTTTCTTCTCTCCAAGAGGACAAGATAGAAAACCTGATTATAGACCTAAGGGCAAACGGAGGAGGACTGTTAAACGAAGCGGTAAAGATTGTAAATTTTTTCATTCCCAAAGGCCAAGAAGTAGTAAGTACCAAGAGTAGAATTAAAGAGATGAACAGGTCTTATACTACGCAAGCCTTGCCAATTGCCCAAGACCTTTCCTTGGCTGTTTTGGTAGACGAATATTCTGCATCTGCTAGTGAAATAGTGGCTGGTAGCCTTCAGGACTTAGACAAAGCGATCGTCATCGGAAATACTAGCTTTGGAAAAGGGCTGGTACAACAAACCAAGCCAGTAAGTTTTGGTGGACAAATAAAACTAACGGTTGCAAAATATTATACCCCAAGCGGAAGATGCATACAAAAGCTAGATTATTCTACAGTTCAGGGAAGCTCTAAAAAGATAGAAGACAGCCTGGTTAAAAAGTTTAAAACTAAAAACGGAAGAACAGTTTATGACTCTAGAGGAATAGAGCCAGATATTAAAATAGAACCGCAATATTTTAATGCCGTTACCCAAAACCTTCTTGTAAAAGATGTGATTTTCGATTTTGTTAACGATAATATTAACTATTACAAAAAAGACTCTCTTTTTCCTGAGTCTTTTGTGATGTCAGACACTGCTTACAGTACGTTTATGACCTATGCAGTAAATAAAAAAATGGACTACCAAACAGAATCTAGCCAACAACTAAAAGAGTTTGTAAAAATAGCGAAGAAGGAAAAATATGTAGAAGAAAATGAGGGGGTTTTTAAGCTGCTGGACAGTATTTTTAAAGTAGATCTTTCTAAAGACTTAAAGAAACACGACAAAGAGATAAAGTTTTTCTTGGAAAATGAATTCATCTCTAGAAAACATTTTCAAAAAGGAAGAATGGAATCTTCCGTTAAACAAGACCCGTATATAGAACAAGCGATCAGCGTTTTTAAAAACACCATCAAATACAACCAAATACTAGGCATTAACTAATTGCTAAAAAGTACCACACATAGAAAAGTATATGTTTTTTTTATTTCTTGTCTGGCAGCCAGCATAAGCCTAGGTAAAGTTCCAATGAGTATTTCTTTAATTGGTCTTACCCTAAATTGGGTTTTAGAGCTAGATTTTCAAATAAAATGGAAAAAAATAAAGGACCAAAAATATTTACCTATTATTTTCTCAGGGCTTTTTTTGATAGAACTTTTTTGGTTGCCTATTTCAAAGGACACTACAATTGGACTAAACGTGCTTAGAATAAAATTACCACTTCTTCTTCTTCCGATAATAATAGGGTCTTGTACTAGTTTTTCTAAAAGAGAGTGGAAAACAATTATTACCACTTTTTTTATTGGAATTTTAGTTAGTACTATTTGGGTTTATCTAGTTAGTTTAGAGTTCCTCCCCACCAAAAAGGACTCAGGAACCGTAAGAGACGCCTCTATTTTTATGTCACACATTAGATACTCGGTATTACTTTCTTTTTCCGCAGTGCTTATTTTATCTTTAGCTTTTAAAAATCTAATTAGTAAATTAATAGCCATAATAATTTTTCTGTGGTTATTTTTTCTAATATTCAAATTAGCAACTATTACAGCCATTTTAGGACTTTCTTTTGCTCTTCTTTTTCTTTTTATTGCCTTTCTTTTTTCATCGAAAAACAAGCACAAAATAGCATATATAACAGGCATTGCAAGTCTGTTTTTTTTAGTAGGCTTATATATAACAGCAACGGTTAACGACTTTTACCATGTTAAAAGCAAAGAAAGATCTTTACTAATCCACAGCAAGGGAGGTGAAAAATACCAACACGACTTTCAAGACATTACTACAGAGAATGGGTTTTATTTATGGGAAAACATTGCCCAAAAAGAGATAGAGAGAAATTGGAATAGAAAAAGTAAATTTAGTTTTAACTCAAAAGACAAAAAAAAACAACCCATTAAGGCAACTCTATACAGGTTTTTAACTTCCAAAGGACTTAACAAAGACTCTGTGGGCTTAAGTAAATTAACAAAGAACGAAATTCAAAAAATTGAAAATGGAGAAACCAGTTCTGTTAGTTACAACAATTTTGAGAAAAGAATAAGATCCCTTCTTTACCAGCAGGAATCTAGAAAGAAAAATAGCGACCCCAACAACCAGACTATTAACCAAAGAGTTATTTTTTGGAAAGCAGGAATAGACATTTTTCTAAATAAGCTAGTATTTGGACACGGGCCCGGAGGCGCCAAAACACAATTCAAAAAATATTACAAGAGCAGAAATACCAATCTTAATAAAAGCAATCAGCTGCTAGCGCACAATCAGTTTATTACCCAGGCAATTAACCTAGGAGCTCTAGGAACTATCATTTGGCTTTTTATTTTGATTTACAGCTTTTTAAAAGTGGAAAAAGAAATGTACCTATTTTTCATTCCTTACATTATCCTCATGCTTTTTGCTTTTATGTCAGATGATATGTTAGAAGTACAGGCCGGCGCAACCATTTTTTCTTTTTTTGGAACACTTTTGTTGTTTTTCAATTCAAAAAGTTTAGAAACCAGCTAAAAATTTAACTAGTTTTTTTACGGCTAGTCCACGGTGGCTAATTTCATTTTTTTGCGCAATAGACATTTCTGCAAAAGATTCTTTATATCCAATAGGTCGAAATATTGGATCATATCCAAACCCGTCTTTTCCTATTTTTTCTTTTAGAATTTTTCCGCTAACCACTCCTTCAAAAAAGTATTCTTTTCCCTGTAAAATTAAAGCTATTACGGTTTTGAACTGGGCATTTCTATTTGTTCTACCTTCGAGCTCCTTCAAAACTTTTCTCATATTATTTTCCGCATTACAGTCAGGTCCTGCATACATCGCTGAATAAACACCAGGCCGGTTATTAATAGCCTCAATTTCCAAACCCGTATCGTCAGAAAAGCAATCTAAGCCAGTTTTGTCGTATACATATTTGGCTTTTTGTAGGGCGTTCTTTTTTAAAGTATCTCCAGTTTCTGGAATTTCCTCTGTTATGCCTAAATCTTTTAGTCCAACAATTTCAAAACTTTTAATTGCAGACTTAATTTCTTTTAATTTATTGGGGTTTCCTGTGGCAAATACAATTTTTTTAACTTTCATAAATAAAATATTCTACAAATATAAGATTAGAGTAACAGTCTTTGGTTAATAATTAGAAGACAAGCGCTTTCAAACTTAAATAACCTACATTAAATTTGTAGTAAATGAAAAAAGTAGCAGTTATAGAAGGGGGATATAGCAAAGAAAAGTCTATTTCTATTAAAAGCGCAAAGACGGTATTTGACAACCTAGACAGAACCAAGTTTTATCCAGTTAGAGTGTTAATTCATAAAAACGAGTGGACTGCTTATGACGACAAGGGAAGATATTTTATAGACAAAAACGACTTTAGTTTTATTAAAAACGGAACAAAACACAATTTTGAATATGCATTTATCGTAATTCACGGAACACCAGGAGAAGATGGAAAACTTCAAGGATACTTAGACATGGTTGGCGTTCCCTATAACACCTCTTCTGCAGCAATTATGGCTCTTACTTTTCAAAAATTTCATTGCAATCAATTTTTAAAGAACTTTGGAATAAATGTACCAGAAGCTGTTCTAATAAAATCAGAAGACGCAATCAACAAAATCCAAATAATCGACAAAGTTAAATTGCCATGCTTTGTAAAACCAACAGACGGAGGAAGTAGTTTTGGAGTGACAAAAGTTAAAAAAGAAAGCGAGTTATTGCTAGCAATAAAAGAAGCTTTTAACCACGGAAGCGAAGTAATTGTAGAAGAGAATATTGAAGGCAGAGAAGTTACTTGTGGCGTTTACCGAGACCGCGAAGGTGTTCAGACGCTACCTGTTACAGAAATTATTTCAGAGAACGAATATTTTGATTACCATGCAAAATACCATGGAAAGTCTAAGGAAGTTACCCCAGCAGAACTTACAGACTTAATGACTAACGAAATACAGTCTTTAACTAAAGAAATATATGGCACATTGGGGATGAGAGGAATCGTTAGGATGGATTATATTGTCAATGATGATGGTCGTCTTTTTTTGATAGAGATCAATTCTGTGCCAGGGATGAGCAAGGAGAGTATTGTGCCGCAGATGATTCAAATTAGTGGGATCCAAATGAAGGAAATTTTAATTTAAAGAATAAATATAATAACCAAATGAATACAATCCCCCTACATAAACCATCGCTCAGCAAAAAAGACATAAAAGCAGCCGTCAAAGTATTAGAGTCAGGAATGTTGGTTATGGGGAAACAAACTTTAGAGTTTGAGAAAATAATAGCGAAATACATTAGTGTTTTGAATACAATTGCTGTCAATAATGGAACCTCTACGATGTTATTAGCCTTAAAAGCCTTAGGAATTAAAAGAGGCGACGAAGTTATTGTTCCCGCCTTTAGTTATATAGCAACAGCTAACGTCGTAGAGCTCTTAGGTGCTAAATCAGTTTTTGTAGACATAGACATTAACACTTTTAATATAGATGCGTCTAAAATAGAAAGTAAAATTACGGACAAAACCAAAGCAATAATCCCTGTACACGAATTTGGGTTGCCATGTGATATTTCCACCGTATGCGAAATAGCTAAAAAACACAACCTATTTGTGGTTGAAGATGCCGCATGCGCTTTGGGTGGTAAATTTAACAATCAACACGTAGGCACTTTTGGTGACGCAGGCTCTTTTTCCTTTCATCCAAGAAAAAATATCACTAGTGGTGAAGGAGGGTTAGTTACTACGAAAAACAATGTTCTATCAAATAAAGTTAGACAATTGCTAAACCATGGTCTTGACCTAAACACTATCGGCTTAAACTTTGTTGAGGCCGGATTTAATTGTAGAATTACTGACTTCCAATCAGCAATGTTGATTAGTCAAATGGAAAGAATAGATCAAATTTTAAAAATAAAAAAGCAAAAAGCGGATTATTATTTAAATAATTTATCGAACCTAAAGATAAAACTTCCTTATGTTCCAAATGATAGAACACATTCTTGGCAAACATTTTACATAGTTTTGCAAGAAGATTTTTCACAGAGAGGAATAATAGAACATTTTAGAAAAGAGGGAATAGTAACTAATTATGGCGCCCAATGTATACCTGAGCAGCAATATTATAAAAAGAAATATAAACTTAATATAGAAAAACATTTTCCAAACGCTTTGAGAGCTTACAACAAAGGCTTAGTTTTACCTCTTTATGAGGCTTTGACTAAAAAAGAGCAAGAACATATTATAAAAACAGTAAATAGTTTATGACAAAGAATAAAAATATTTTTATTACTGGTGGGGCAGGGTTCATTGCCAATACTTTAATTGCCAATCTTATTGAAAACAATAAAATTACAGTTTATGATAATTTTCATAGAGATACTTTAACAAACAGTAAGTATCAAAACCACAAAAACATAACAGTAATTAAAGGTGATGTGCTAAATAAAGACTTCTTAACAAAAAGCATGAAGGGCTCACAAATAGTTGTACACGCAGCAGGTATAGCCGGTATTGATACTGTAATTAAGAATCCGGTTAAGACGATGCAAGTTAACATGATAGGGACAGCAAATACTCTTGAAGCAGCACACATTAACGATGTTAATGATAGGGTTATAGACTTTTCTACATCTGAAATATTCGGAACTATGGCTTATAAATCTAGTGAACAAGACAATACTGTTGCTGGAAGCGCAGGAGAAGCAAGATGGGTATATGCTGTAAGTAAATTAGCTGGAGAGCATTTAGCACACGCGTATTATAAACAATACAAATTACCTGTAGTTACGGTAAGACCATTTAATGTCTATGGCCCTGGGCAAACGGGAGAGGGAGCAATTCAAATTTTTATTAAAAAAGCATTAAAAAATGAGGATATTTTTATAAATGGAGATGGAAATCAAATTCGTGCCTGGTGCTACGTTGATGACTTTATAGATTGTTTAATGAAATGCATTGAATCTCCAAAAGCAATTGGAGAAAGTTTTAATCTAGGAAATTCAAGAGCGGTAATCACAATTTTAGGGTTGGCACAAACGGTGTGTCGTGTATTAGGATCAAACTCTAAAATCAAATTTAAAAAAGAGCTTTCAGCAGATATAGAGTTAAGGATACCTTCTGTCAAAAAGACGCAAGAAATTCTAGATTTTAAGGCAAAAGTTGATTTAGAGGAAGGAGTTAGCAGAACTGCTGAATGGATGAAAAAAGTAGGACTCTAATGAATATTGTCTTTTTCGGGGCTACTGAGTTAGGGTATGATTGTTGTGAAGCTCTATTGAAAAATGGGCACACAATTTCTGGTATATTCACAATTAAGCAGAAATTTAATATATCTTACTCACCTGGAAAACCCGTAAAAAACTATCTTTTTAAAGATTTTGGCACCTTAGCTAAGGAGTACAATATTCCAATTTTAGCTATAGATGAAAAGCTTGGTGATCATTTAGAATCATTTAGGCTTATGAAACCCGAATTTGCATTAGCCATTGGTTGGTATTACATGATACCTAACTCATTCCTTGAAATTTGCAATAAAGGAGGAGCGGGAATTCATGCGTCATTGTTACCAAAATACAGAGGAAATGCTCCTCTAGTTTGGGCTATGATTAATGGTGAGAAAGAAACTGGTGTCAGCTTTTTCTATTTCGCAGAAGGCGTAGATGAAGGAGATATAATTGGTCAAGAAAAATTCGAAATATCAGAATCTGACACAATTAAAGAGGTACTTGAAAAAACTACAATTGCTTCGAAAAAAGTTCTACTTGATAAAATTTCTGAAATAGCAATTGGGACCAACATCCCAATAAAACAGGATCACTCTAAAGCAACTCTTTATCCAAAAAGATCACCAGAAGATGGAGAGATTGACTGGAGTAAGTCAGCTAAAGAAATTAACAACTTTATAGGGGCTCAAACGAAGCCTTACCCAGGCGCCTTTACAATCATAAATGGTAAGAAAGTGAAAATTTGGTCGGCTACAGTTTCTGAAGAATCAGAAGGATAAATTAAACTTTTAGTTTATTTTTATTCTATGATTTCACAACGGGTTAAGGACATTGATGTAAATAATTACGAAAATAAGGTTTTCTTAACCTTTGATATTGATTGGGCTACAGATGAGGTATTAAATCATAATTTAGATTTACTTGAAGATCGAAATTTAAAAGGCACGTTTTTTGTTACTCACAAAACCCCTGTATTAGAACGAATTAGAGAAAATGAAAATCTTGAATTAGGTATTCATCCTAATTTTAATTTTTTGCTTTCTGGAGATCATCGATATGGTAAAACATTTCAGAAAGTAATAGATTATTACTTAGAAATGGTTCCTGATGCTGTTTCAGTAAGATCACATTGCTTAGTTCAATCTAGTCCAATATTATCATATTTTAAATCTTTAGGTCTAAAACAAGATCTAAACTTATACCTACCGAAGAATTCTGGCATAGAAGCTAAACCATTTGAAGACTGGAATTTTGGATTAACTAGAATGCCACACTTTTGGGAAGATGATTTACATATTACATATAAAGATGATTGGAATACTGAAAACTATTTAAACAGTCCAGGTTTAAAGATTTTCGATTTTCATCCAATTCATTTGTTTCTAAATACAGAAAAACTAGAACAATATAACTCTTGTAGAGGAATTTTTCAAGACTTTGAGATCCTTCAGAAAAAGGTTAATAAAAGTACCTATGGTACAAAAGATTTCTTTGTTGATTTAACAAGTAACTTAGAATAATGAGAATTGCAATTATAGGGAGAACAGAAATGCTTTATGAATCTATTGATTTACTTACAAAAGCAAAACATGAAGTATGTTTAATATTCACGGCAAAGGAATCACCTGAATACACTAAAAAAGCTGAAGATTTTAAAATCTTAGCCGATAAACTAGGTATCCCATACCATTGTAGTGCACAAATAAATAAAAAAGAATATATAGAAGAGTTAAAGGCCTTAAATCTTGATTTAGGAATTAGCATGAATTATATTAATGTTATTTCCAAAGAAGTTGTTAATTCATTTAGGCTAGGAGTTCTAAATGCCCATGCAGGTGATTTACCGAAATACAGAGGTAATGCTTGTCAGGCTTGGGCTTTAATAAATGGAGAAGAAAAAATCGGATTATGCATTCACCAAATGGTAGGTGGCGAATTAGATAGTGGTGATATAATTTCGAGGGATTATCTAGTGGTTAATATAAATACGAAAGTCACCGAAGTTATTAAATGGATGGATAATCGTATACCCAATTTATTCTTAGACGCAGCCAATAAACTTAGTGAAAACTCGAAATATGTTTTAGAAGTTCAGTCCAAGGATCCAAAAGATATTTTAAGAGGGTATCCTAGAAAACCTGAAGATGGAAAAATTAATTGGAAGGATTCGGCAGAAACTATCTTAAGACTAATCAATGCCTGTAACAAACCTTTTTATGGGGCTTTTTGTGATTACGAAGGGAAGGAAATAAAAATTTGGGATGCTGAATTGCTTGAAGACGGAGAGAACTTCTTAGCAATCCCTGGACAGGTGGCTCATTGTGATAGAGTAACCGGATCTGTCACTGTAATTTGTGGAGAAGGAAAACTTAAAATCAATGAAATTGAAATAGACGGACAGGTTTCTACTCCAATTAAACAAATCAAGTCAATTAGAAAAGACTCAAATAGGCGTCACTTTTCTTGCCTTTCCTATCAAAAAACTCTTTCAGTTTAATATGATGGGTATTTAGTAACAAATGAGCTATTCCAAAAGGAATCATAAGAACAATTGTGCTAAACCTCCACATTAATGAAAATATGGCCCCTAAAGATACTGTAAGCCCAACTAATTTAAAGACACTTCCCATATATAATTCCTGTACACCAATATTCCCAGGAAGAACTCTTAATAACGATGAAACTCTAGTAATTACCAGTAAAACAAATAACCCAAAAGTATTTAATCCTAGGTCTAACATTTCGTTTATTTTCATGAATGATACATATGTGATTAATAAGTAAATAAGGGTTAAAAGCACATTTAGAAGAATGATTTTTTTGTGCTTCATCATATCTGATGATGACCCAACCAATTCATTAATGAAGCTTTGAACCTTTCCTAAAAAACCTTCCTTAGAAAAAGGGAGTAACTGAAAAACTTGATTCCCTAGCCGCACTAATAATGGACTTAAAACTAAAGGAATGCTTATATAAAAAACCTCCATACCTAAGTCATCCATTAAAAAATACCCAATAACTCCAAATACCCCACTTAGAATAAAGGATATATAAATTAATACCACTCCAAGAGCAAAACCAGTTGTAGCCTTTACTTTATATTTCGCCTTTAAGAAAAGTGTTGAATAAATGATCCCTCCATTTGTAGGAATGATATAACCAAACAATGTCATTGCTATAGGCAAGTAAACAACGTCCACAAAAGATATTTTCACCCCATGGTGTTCCTTTAACATGAAAAAGGTTTGCAATCCCATCGTTAAATATCCAATGAAAGTAATCATTGTTAAAAGGCAAAAGTCCGATAGACTTACGTTTTTAAGTGCATCAAATGTATTATTTTGATTTAGGTAATAGAAAATCCCACAAACCAATACGAATGCTAATAAAACCTTTATGAAATCAGCCTTTTTCATTTATAAGATCCAGATATGCTTTTTTAAGTTTTGGCTTATCATCTAATTGAAGAGCTTTGGTTTTACCTCCAGACAAAAACTCTTTAACCTTAATTATAAGATTCTTTTCAGGTAAACCAATACCATTAATATACTGAAGATCATTAACCTTGAAAACCCATTCTTTTGGAAAGTCACCTGATAATAATTTCAAGTACTTTTTGGCAACATTAGCTGATCCCCAATTCTTTTTCACGTAATTATAAGCGCTCTCACCACATTCTTTGCGATAAGCAGCATTTACTATTAATTTTTCTATTTGCTCCTCAACCTTATCAGGATGAGCGAATACAGAAGGAGGGATAATATCCTTTTTATAATCTTTTAGAATAGTATCACCATAATAAGAACCTACAATAACTGGTACTTTTTGAAAAGAACATTCTGACGCAAATACTGCCATTGGAGTATCTGAAAAGAACTGATCCAGAGCTATATCTGCCTCTGAAATTCTTTTAAGTACTTCATTATGAGTTCTTCCAGTTAATTCAATATATTCAATATTGTACTTTTTCTTTAATCTATTTACAATTTGCTCAAAATAGGCACTTCCTTTAGGGCCTTTTTTAGTTGGAGAATGAATAATTTTGATTACATCTTCTGATTTTCCTAGTTCTTTTTTTGAAGGATTTAGCACTTCGCACGGGACACCGATATGAAGCCAGGAAATAAAATCTTTTTCATGAAATAAAGCAGTGGGAGGATGATTTATAACTATATCAGCCTTTTTTTCACAAAAAATAACTATTCTTTTTTGGAGCCAAACAAGAAACCTATTTAATTTCCCAAATTTTGGATTCTGATTTGAGAATCCATTGGCATACATAGGTCTAGAATCAGAGCCTAAATACACACAAATAATTTTCTTTCTAAACAATTTTAGAATTGCGTAATCAATAAAGAAAAAGAATGTAGAATTACCCCCTAATATAAATACATCGTAACTAAATAGCGCAAAGAAAAAGGCAAAAAAACCAAGAATATTTTGAAACGTTGAAAGCCAGATAAATCGTAATAGAAAATTTTTACTAAATCGAGCACCAATACTTTTACCAAATTTATTAAAGAGCCGCACCCATTTCGGATTTTTTCCTTCATCATATTCAAATATATTTCCCCCTAAATTTAAAAATGCAGAATCAACCTCAAGTTCATCAAACCCTTTTTTAAGGTTTCCAAAGTAACCAGCAATTTCACGTAAACCGATAAAAACTCTCACTTTTTTCATTAAAAAAAATCATATTGTTATAAAAGAAATGTTAACAACATACTTTTCTGCAAAGTTAGTATATTTGCTTTATGACTTTTTTTAAAAGTCGATTTACTAGCTTATACGTAGTCATAAAAAATAAACTTATTTCCATGAAATATACAAGATTTTTTTCATTAATTTTGATGATCTAAAAGTTAAAAAATTGAAAGAACTTTTATTACTGTTATGTACAGTATTTTATTGTTTGTTTTTTTTATCACAAGAAATAATATCTAATCAAGGGGAATATTATCTAATTGCGAATAAAAGTATTGTCTTTACTATAGGCGAAGTTGTTATAAAGACAGGAACTGACGGAGTTTTTGACCTAACGCAAGGGTTTCATCAAAGTCACTGGAATATTACAGCGATGGAAGATCACAACTCAAGCTTTGATGCTACTATTTTTCCAAATCCAACAACAGAAATATTAAAAATTAAAACAACCATGTTCAAAGGAGTAAACTATTCAATATATAATGCCCAAGGAAAATTAATATCGAGTGATAAACTTTATTTGGAGCAAACATCAATTAATGTTAGTCAGTTACCTGTTGGATCTTATTTAGTGAATTTAAACGATGCAAATAAAAATTTAAAGACTTACAAACTTATCAAAACACGTTAAAACAAATAAAATTGAAAAAGGCACTACTCTCAATATTTATATTTATTGCAACGTTGCTTAGTTCTTTTGGACAATCGCCCGAAAGCTTTAAATATCAGGCAGTGGCAAGAAACGCAGGTGTTATAATTACGAACCAGACACTTGGGTTTAGAGTCAAAATACTTCAAGGATCTCCAAGCGGCCCATCAATATATACCGAATATTTTACCCCAACTACCAATGCATATGGGTTGGTTAATTTAGAAGTAGGAACTGGAGCTACATCTGACGACTTCTCTGCTATTAATTGGGGGAATGGCTCGTTTTTCATAGAAACTAGTATTGATTTTTCAGGTGGGTTTTCATACGTTTTAATGGGCACAAGTCAATTATTGAGCGTGCCGTATGCGCTTCATTCAAAAACAGCAGAAAATTTTATGAACGATTTAGTAGACGATGCTGATGCTGACTCCACAAATGAAATTCAGGTTGTTACGTTTGTAGATGACACACTTTATCTATCCAATGGTGGGCAAGTATATTTAGGAGCGTATAATATTGATTTAGTAGACGATGCTGATGCTGACTCCACAAATGAAATTCAGGTTGTTACGTTTGTAGATGACACACTTTATCTATCCAATGGTGGGCAAGTATATTTAGGAGCGTATAATATTGATTTAGTAGACGATGCTGATTCAGATCCCAACAACGAAATTGAATTACCAACAGGAGGAATTAACGGACAAGTACTAAAAACAGACGGTAGCGGAAACTATTCATGGACAAATCAAACAGTCGACACAGATAGTCAACTTGATTCTATGGCAATAGCCAATATGGGGTTTGTTCCAGAAAAAACATATACAACAGGGTTATATTCAGAACTGGGGGGATATGTATTTTGGATTTCTGCAGACGGCAAACATGGGCTTGTTGCCGAAACCCAAGATCAGCTAGTAGGATCAAGCTGGTATAATGCTCAAAATGCAATTTCAAATCCATCTAACCACAGTTTAGATGGTCAAAGATATAGAGATTGGCGACTACCAACAATATATGAGCTTGATGAAATATACCTTCAGAGGGTTGCAATTGGAAACTTCAATCCAGTTAAATATTGGTCTTCCACAGAGAATGACACCCCAGATGCAGCGGTTGTGGATTTTTCTGATGGTAGTCACCGGACGCCTTTAAAGTATCTATCTCAGAGCATTCGTTCGGTAAGAGATTTTTGATTGTTTATAAACTCTAAGGTTTTGTTTTTTTAAGAAAACTACATGCTCTAACTTTTCCATACTAGATAATCATCTACAGTTATGTAATCTAATCCGGAATTTAATAAAGTATATACAGCATCCTCTGTATCATTAACAATAGGCATTCCGTGTAGATTAAAGCTCGTATTTAAAACACCGCCGATTTTTGTTAATTTTTTAAATTCTGAAATTAATTTGTGATATTTAGGGTTGTAATCCTTTTTAACGAATTGAGGTCTCATGGACTGATCATAAGGGTGGATAGCAGCTTTCAAGTGTTCTTTTGCCAAAGCGGTTCCATCAAACCCCATTGTCATTAAATAAGAATTATTTTCTTTAGGATATACAGCGTAGTCTTTTCTCATTTCCCATAAAATAGAAGGAGCAAATGGCATCCAAAAATCGCGCATTTTAATAGCAATATTTAAGTCTCTTAAATTTTCAACTCTGCTCGGGTTTGCTATTATAGACCTGTTTCCCAATGCTCTGGCTCCCCACTCCATTCTTCCGGAAACTCTTCCAATGATTTTATGATCAGCAAGTAATTCAGCAGTTTTAGACTCAACATCTTCTAATTTTTCAAAACTTAATTTTGATTTATATTTATTTAATGTTTTTAATATGCTATTTTCTTCATTTTTAGGTCCCCAGTATAAATCTAATAATGGTTCTATTTTAATTTTAGAGTTTTTTGAGTGCAAAGAAAGGCAAGCTCCTAATGCACAGCTCTCATCACCCCCGGAAGGCATAATAAAAACATCATCACAACAATTAAGCTCCATTAAGTTTTTATTGGCTTTAATATTCATAAAACAACCACCAGCAACAGCAATTTTTTTTATCCCCGATTTTTTTATCCAATTCTCGACCCAATTTGTAACTAATCTTTCATGCAGCAATTGTATACCAGCAGAAACATTATCAAATCTAACTTCTTTAAACGCTTTTCTTAAATCTTTTAGTAATGAATTCCCCCAAAGTTTAGTAGGGTTTTTAAGTCCTAAACCATCACTATCTAGTTGTAAATAATTTGTAAAGATCTTATAGGCTTCTTCAGCATATTCTTCTTTAGCGTAGGGAGCCATACCCATTAATTTATATTCGTGTTCCCAAGGCTTCATAGCTAAAAGCTGTGTCACTCTGCCAAAAACTATTCCAAGGGAATCATAAGAAGAAATTTCTTTTAACCTTTCCCAATTCCCTTTCTCATTAACTTTTGAAACGGTTCCCGAAAGACCATCACCTGAACCATCTAAGGTGAAGACCAAACATTCTTCTTTTTTTTGATAATAGTGAGACATATAATATGCAGTATCTGCATGAGTTTGATGATGCTCCATCAATTGGACCTTATCAATATTAATTCCAACGGATTTTAAGCAGGATATTAATTTTTTATCCTTAAGTCTTTTTGAACGGGACTGATTGACATATTTTTTTATGAACCATCTAGGATCAGTTGGTAAATATTTGATAATTTTAGGAAATAAATTTTGCCTGCCTTTAGTGTAGTCGGAAATTGATGTTAATGGCTTAACATAACCTACAAGTCCAACTAAGTCAATATCTTTTGCAGAAATATTAGAGTTTTTGTAAATAAATTCAATAGCACTCTTCGGAAAACCACCCTGACCTTTGATCTTAGTAAATCTTTCTTCACTAATATTATGAATTATCTTTCCATTTTCAACTAAGCAGGCTGTAGAAGTATGACCGTCATGAATACCTAAAATGCGCATATATTTATTTTGATTTTTAGAGAAACTTGATCATGTAACAACACCATCTTTTCTTTTTACATCAAATATAATTTTAATCTTTAATTAATTAAAACTGAAAGTAAATAAACTGAGAAACAGGTCTTAAATAGGTGATTAATAAATAAACGATGATAGCCATTGGGAAAACTTTAATTATAGATAAATAATATTGATTTATGTGTGATTTTTCTAATAAATATTTAATGTCATACGCAATAACCATTGATAATATTAGCGCAATAACTAAATAATAATTTAATGCAGGAATTTTTTTTAAATAAAAATTATAAGAATTAATGTCCAGTAAAGTATTTATATATATCAATAGATCAGAAACACTATTTGCCCTAAATGGCAACCAACCATAAATAAAGGAAAAAAGAAACACCAAGAGATGAAGCTATATTTAACCTCAATTAACTTGAAAAGTTTAAATTTCCTATGAAAAATAATAATAATAGCATGGTAAACGCCCCATATTACGAATGTCCATTTTGCACCATGCCAAAAACCCATTATTAACCATGTGAAAAAGAGAGAGTATAAAAACCTTGAATTAGATTTATTTTTTGCAACTTCAATACCTCCTTTAATACAGTTTTTATAGGAAACACCTGCTAATGGAAGATATAAATAATCACGAATCCAAGAAGAAAGAGATATGTGCCACCTTTTCCAGAAAGACTTAGGAGATTTAGCTAAATATGGCCAATTAAAATTTTCTGGAAACTTAATTCCTAGCAATCTTGCTGATCCAATGGCAATGTCTGAATAACCAGAAAAATCAAAATATATTTGAAATCCAAACAAGAACGTCCCAACTAAAATATCCCAAGAACATAAGTTCTCAGGTGTAAAAGCAAAAACATTATCAACCAAAGGACTTATCCAGTCAGCAAGAATAACTTTTTTAAATAAACCAAATAAAATTCTCTCCATTCCATTTTTAAGATTTAATATTTGTAGTTTAGATTTTTATTCTAACTGAGGTAAAACTTCGCTAACTCTCAAAATAGGACCAGCTATTAATTGTGGCCAAAATGTAACATATATTAAATAACTTATAATATTGTTAATTGGCTTATTAACTCCTCTGTAAACATCAATAGTATAACTAATAGTTTGAAATGTATAAAAGGAAATCCCTAATGGTAAAATTATTTTAAAAGATAAATTAATACTACTGAAACTGAGCCAACTAGCTATAAAGTTAAAATTATCAACAAAAAAGTAGGCGTATTTAAAGAATAGTAACAGTCCAAGGTTAATACTTAAGCTAATTAACAAGTAAATTTTATTAATCTTTTTGTTTTTAGAAGCTGAAATTTTGTTTGCTAAAAAATAATCTAAAAATGCAGAAAAAAGCATTAAAAATGAAAATTCCCACCTCCACAAACTATAAAAAAATAGACTTAAAAGCAGAAGAAGTATTTTTCTTTTAAATCGAGTTTTTATGCTATAAAAACAAAAAACACCTAATATTAAAAACAATAAATAGCTCCTACTGTTAAATAGCACTTTTAAAAAAATTATTAAGTTTATCAAAAAGCGAATCGGCTAATATTTGATGGCCAGTTTCTTGAAAGTGAAAAATATCTGGATACCCTAAATTTGTTTTACCCCAATATTTTTGTGGTATTTTGGAAGTTAGATCTGCAAAGTCAAGACTTTTACTGCTACTACACCAGGATTTTAAATAATTTTTCATTTCCAAAAATGAGCTAGAATCTTAAGGGAAAATCAAGTCATGTGGTCTTACAGGCTGGTAGTAAACAAATAGTTTTTCATTGTTAATTATTGCATCATCAAAAAAGGCATTAATAGCTTTTAAGTTCCAAGCGCTGTCGATGGAATTAATTTTAGGAAATTTTCGTTCACCCTCAATGTTGGCTCTTATTTTCATGCCGCTAAGAAAAACTATGGATTTAGATAATTTTGTTACAAAATATATATTGTTATTCGCAATCATTTTCCCACGGTTTTTATAAGAAGAACTTAAATTTTCTATTTTTGAAACAATAAATTTTTCTAGTAAATAGCTTGGGCGTTTTTTAACTGAATCTTTCTCCTTTAGAGATTTTTTTAAGATTTCATTTTTGACATAATTACTAGGATCAATTTTTAGAATTTTTTTTTACTAAAGTTTAAAATTTCCGGTTTTATGGGCCTTTCTCTTAAATCGTCATAGCAAAAAGAAAGACAGGTACAAAAGATAGGTATTCCAGCCTCCCTAAAGTATTCTCTAATCCAGTATAGTTCATGATAATTAGCATTTGGAATACTTGCTTGTAAATAAACTCTAGAACTGTTAGTATCAAGCTTGTTTAACTTTTCTATCATTAACTCGCTATTTCTATTTGGATTGTTAATAGCGTGAAGTTGAGATGCTCCAAGGACTAAAACTATTTTTTTCTGCTTAGAATATATTTTTCTAGCATTAGAGGCTAAGTTTTCTAGATCGTAGACTCAAGAACTATTAATATTTAAGCTATCAAGAAAAGCTTTCTTCACCACAGTATTTGACCCAACCCCAATTTCTTCAGGTTTAAAATCTTTTAATTCTTTAGAGTGATAATTAAAAAATAATAAACCAATTAATATAGAAATTAAGAGAGGGATTAGATCTTTAAACTTATAAAAATTCAATAACGTTTTATTCATTAGTGATTTACTTTAATAACCCTTCATTATCTTGAATATCCATCCACATAGCAAATAAAAATGATTGAAACCCACTAATAAATAAAAACATAAAAGCTAAGATAGTAAGTTGATTTATAGCTTGATTTACCAACATATAACTAATTATTTTATATCCGTATAAAATAGAACCCAACCCTAATAAAAAAGAAGCGTTATAAAGAAGAAATAGAGGGTGAAAATCTCTAAATAAATACTTAATCCAAAGCCTTTTAAAAAAGGCTTTAATCAATAGCCACGAAACCGTAGGAATCACCTTTAAAATTTTCATTTTAGACTGCTCACCAACATTATATACGGGCTTTATCTCAACTTCTCTAATTGAACAAAAGGCGATATTTAGTTTTACCAAGACATCATTTGGGTACCCATAGCCCTTATATATTTTATGTAAACGAATTGAATTTAAAGCCTTTAAACTAATTGCTGTGAATCCTGTTTGTGTATCCGATATTTTCCAGTAACCACTAGCAAGCTTGGTTAAAATAGAGAGTATAGAATTACCCAAAAATCTAATTTTTGGAATTACCAACAGAGAGCTTCGGTGTATCAATCTATTGCCTTTGACATAGTCAATATTTTCATTAATTACAGGCATGCAAATAGACTCCAGCTCACTTGGATCCATCTGCCCATCACCGTCCATCGTCGCTGTACAATCAATTCCGTGATCTTTAGCCCACTTATAACCAGTAGCAACACCTGCACCTTTTCCAGAGTTAACACTGTGGTTAATTAATACTATCCTATCATTTTTATTGTTGTTAAAAATCGAACTATGAACAAATTTATTGTTTTCGCTTTTTTGAACTTCCTGCGCTACAATATCAGCCCTATTAAACTTATTAGCCTTAATAGCTTCTGTAAGAACATTAATTTCGATTGAATTTGTTTGAAACTTTAAAATATAATCTTTTATTACGTTCTCAGTTTGGTCATTAGAACAATCATTTATCACAATAATTCTATCCACAAAATTTGGCATAGTCTCTAAAACCATTTTGATCTGAGTCTGTTCGTTATAACAAGGGACTATAACTGCAATCGTTTTATTGTTTAGCATTTTTAATAAATAAAGAATAAACAGTTCCTAAATATAAACAAGTGTAGTCATTTGAATATTTATTAGCATTTAATGTTAAATCACAATATACAATTTTATCAAATGTAAATTCATTAGCGTTAGCTCTAAAAATAGATTCATTGGTATTATTAGATTTCCTAAACAATGTTACCCCTTCGGAGACAGCAAATTTTCCAGGACTAATTTGTCTTTTATTTATCTCAGATTTTAAACTGTGATTTTCAATAAACAATACTTCCTTATTTTTTGTTGAACCGATTAAAGAATTAATTTTCAAACAATCATTATAACTCCCATTTGGCAAACTAGCTATATTCATGTTTTTCAATCTAGAAGAAGAATAACGTGAGCCCAGATAAAAAAAATGAATAAAATTAAAAACAAAAGCAAAAAGTAAAAGTAGTTTAAATATTTTTCTAGAACTGGTTAAAGCGTAATAAACAACCAACAAAAAGACACATGTAATGGATAATAGTTCATATCTATTTTTGGTGGCTAACAAGGCATTTGCAAAATAATTCATATCCAAGAAGTCTTTTTCTGAGTAACTGGCAAAAACACCAAACGTAAAAAAAAGAGAAATTACATTTATGACAAAACAAGTTAAAAGACTGCCTTCAAGAAAAAAGTTTTTAAAATTAGAGTTAATAAAGTTTTTAAAATTGTCTTTAAAAATAAAATAACCTATAGAAACGTTGAGCAAAACAATAGTGGAATAAAAACCATAAAGTAGAAAGTTGTTGATTAGAAAATATTTATTAATAGCATTTAAAATAATGTAATCTGGGAAAAAGGGAGAAAAAAAGATAGAATAATAATAACTCCATGTTGTGGGGTTTTCTGAAGCTGCGTTAAGAACAATATTTGTATTTTTTATAAAGTAACTATTAGTGAGTATAAGGAAAAGATTCAAACTCAAAAAGCTAAAAAACAATAACTTAATTAAAAGATTAGTTTTAAAAGTCCTAAATTTTATTTCCAAAAATAATACACACAATAAAATAAAAAACACAATAGGAAGGTATGCATATCTTAAATTTATAAGCATTATGATGCTTAGAGAAAATAAGATGATATATTTTGGCTTGTTCTTAAGAAAATAAAATTTATATAAGAACAAAAAACAAAAAAGCACTAGGCAAACCGACAAAATATCAGCTGCGCCACCATAATTGAACGGCGCAATGGAAAAAGTAGTAAATAAGAAACAAATATTAAGAGCAATATTAGCCTGCTTTTTTTCAGTATATAAACAAGAAAAAAAAGAATTTAATGTAAAAAATAAAAATAAGTAAGAGAAAGTTTTAATTAACATAGCTGATATTTCTATGTTTTTGGTGACAAAAACAAAAGGTATGGCTATTATTCTGTAGAGCATAGGCCAAGAGTCCACAGGTTGATGCATAATGAATTCGCCATCATAATATTTAAGGCAAAACCCAAACCCGTTTAGAAAATTAACTGTTGTACTTAACTGAGTTAAATCATCAGTAGATATTTTATGTCTGGAATAGATTAAAAAACAAAGCACAAGAAAGCTTAAAACTTTTACAATATATTTACTCTCTAGAATTTTTGCTTTCAATTTTTTCTATTTGTAAAGAATTATATTTTCTTTGTTGAAGAATACATTTCAAATATACTATTTGTTAAGAAAATTACAATTATAATTTTCTTACTCAAATTTGAGAAGTTTCGTTTAATCTATAAAAATGCTCAAGAACAAAACAATATTAATTACTGGTGGAACAGGGTCTTTAGGTAAAGCCTTAACAAAAGAAATTTTCAAAAGGCATAATGATCTTGGAAAATTAATAGTTTTTTCAAGAGACGAACAAAAGCATTTTCAAATGCGCGAAGAATTACCTCAAAATGAGTTTCCAAAACTTAAATTTGTATTGGGTGATGTCAGGGACTACGAAAGCATAAAATCTGCATGTGAAGGAGTTAATTATATTATCCATGCAGCCGCTATGAAACACGTGCATCTTTCAGAAATGAACCCCGATGAGTGTATTAAAACTAATGTTAATGGGGCTCAAAATGTAATTAAAGCTGCAAAAAGCATAAGCAGTATTAATTCTGTTGTAGCTCTTTCAACCGATAAAGCATGTGCTCCAGTTAATCTTTATGGAGCAACTAAATTAACGTCAGATAAATTATTTATAGCAGCAAATAACGACATCTCAAATGCCCGTTATTCTGTAGTTAGATATGGAAATGTGATGTCTTCAAACGGCTCAGTTATACCCTTTTTTTTAAACAGAAAAAAAACAGGAATACTACCAATTACCGACTCTGAAATGACAAGGTTTAATATAACACTTGAAGAAGGTGTAAATATGGTACTATATGCTTTGGAAAAAGCATGGGGAGGAGAGTTGTTTGTCCCAAAAATACCTTCTTACAATATTATGGATTTAGCAAAGGCTGTAGATTCAAATTGTAAAACTACAATTATTGGAATTAGACCTGGAGAAAAAGTACACGAAGAAATGATTAGCAGCTCTGACTCGTATCACACTTATGACATTGGAAACTATTATGTAATTTTACCTACAATATCAAAATGGGAAAAAAATGATTTCATTAAAAAATTTAAAGCTTCAAAAGTTCCAGTTGGGTTTAACTATAATTCTAAAAACAATCCAAACTTTTTATCTACGAAACAATTAAAGGCTCTTATTTACAAAAATAATTGACAAATTTTAATTTGAAAGAAGAAATAATAGTTCCAAAAAAGAACCTTTTTGATGTTAACTTAAAGGAAATATGGCAATATAGAGACTTGTTGTTTCTGTTTGTTAAAAGAGATTTTGTTGCCACCTACAAACAAACTGTATTAGGTCCACTATGGTTTATTATCCAGCCTATTTTCACCACTTTAATATTTACACTAATATTTGGTAAATTAGCATCGATACCTACAGACAATTTACCTCCGGTTCTTTTTTATATGTGCGGAATTACCTGCTGGAATTATTTTTCTGAAAGTCTTACTAAAACCTCAAATACTTTTACTTCAAATGCCAATATTTTTGGAAAAGTTTATTTTCCAAGACTTATCATTCCTTTATCTGTGATAATATCAAATCTTATTAAGTTTGTTATACAAGGGTTTATTTTCCTTTTATTCTTATTGTATTATTATTACCAAGGAGCTACAGTTAATCCAAACTTGACGATTTTAATTTTACCGGTTTTACTTTGTTTAATGGCTGGTTTAGGACTTGGCTTTGGTATTCTTATTTCGTCTTTAACTACTAAATACAGAGATTTTCAATTTTTAGTAGTTTTTGGCGTACAATTATTTATGTATGCTACACCAGTAGTTTATCCATTATCTTTAGCAAAAGAAAAGTTAGGGGTCTACAGCTGGGTTGCATTTGCAAATCCAATGTCATCAATTATAGAGGCCATGAAATTTTCGTTTTTAGGTCAAGGAGAGTTTAGTTTTTACCACCTTGCATACAGTTTTATATTTATGATTATTTTATTGTTTATTGGTATAATTACCTTTAATAAAGTTGAACAAACTTTTATGGACACCGTGTGAATACAGTTTTACAAATAAAAAATATATCTAAAATGTATCGATTAGGGGTTGTTAATTCAACCACTCTGAGCGCCGATGTTAAAAGACTTTGGTTTATGTTAAGAGGAAAAGAGGACCCTTTGCTAAAAATTGGAGAAGAAAACAATCAATCAAAGGAAGGTGGAAAGTATGTGTGGGCTTTAGATGATGTTAATTTAGAAATTAAAGAAGGTGAAGTTGTTGGAATTATTGGAAAAAATGGCGCAGGTAAATCTACTTTATTAAAACTTTTATCAAAAGTAACTAGGCCAACAAAAGGTAAAATCATATCAAAAGGTAAAACAGCAAGTTTATTAGAAGTTGGCACTGGATTTCACCAAGAGCTTACAGGAAGAGAAAACATCTTTTTAAACGGTGCTATTTTAGGCATGACCAAAAAAGAAATAGCTTCTAAAATAGATGAGATTATTGATTTTTCTGGGTGCAAAAGGTACATAGATACACCTGTTAAAAGATACTCTTCTGGAATGTTTGTCAGGTTAGCTTTTGCAGTAGCTGCTCATCTTGAACCAGATATTTTAATTGTTGATGAAGTTTTAGCAGTGGGGGATGCAGAATTTCAAAAAAAAGCAATTGGCAAAATGAAAGATATTTCTAAAGAAGGAGGAAGAACAGTTTTATTTGTAAGCCACAATATGACATCTATAAAGGCTCTATGCGGTAGAGCAGTACTATTAGAAAAGGGAAGACTGACTAAAGACGGCACACCCGAAGATGTGATAAATTATTATTTAAATAGCAGTACCAAAATAAGCTATGAAAAAACTTGGAAAAAAGATAAAAGACCTTCTAATTCCCATTTTGTCATAAATAAGGTGTGGATTTCTAATATTAAAAAATCTCCCATAAGCACCCTGAACGTTGATGAAAGTTTTCTTGTAAATATTGATTTTAATGTAATAAAAGAGAATTCAAAAGTAGGGCTTAATGTAATTTTACACGATAGCAATCAAAATATTATTTCTTCTAGTATTAATAATCACGAAAGAAACTTCTACCATCAAAAACATAATATAGGATCATATTCTAGCAATTGTAAGATTCCAGAATTACTATTTAACTCTGGAGTATACTTTTTAAGTATTTACATGTTTGGAGCAAATTTTAGCAATGCTAAAATGATAGAATATGTACTAAAAATAGAATTAGAAGACGGTGTGATTGTGAGGGGGGATTACCATGGGAATTACGATGGGGTTTTAAGACCTATGCTTCAATGGGATACAAATCTAACTTAATACAACACCAACTATTCAATCTTTTATTTTTAAGGTTTTTTTGATAATCTTGTTAGAAGTACTGTCTGTCAAGGATCTTTTTAAGGAAAAAACTTTAATAGATGGCAAATCAAAAGCGGCTTTATTGTAAAGAAATGTTGTATCATTTTTTCCCAGAAAAGAAGTTATATTTTTTTTCTGAGTAGCAGATTGTTCCTTTTTAATAGTCAAGCTTTTTTTAAGTCCGTACAGGTTGTTTAAAGAACTAATTAAAATAATAAAAGACCAAACAAAAAAAGATACAGTTTTAATTTTCCTTGGAAAAAACATTAAAATAACAACAAAGTTTATACAAATCGAATAAGTTAGGTGATCTAAATATCTATTTCCTTGGTCAAAAGGATTTGGGATTCCAGCTCTAGCAAAAGACATTGTTGCAATTTGGATAAAAGACCAAATTATTAATGCTAATATATATTTGTCTTTTCCTTTTACGATTTTTTTTCTTTTAAATATTAAAAAGAAAAAGCTAGGAAGATGAATTATAAATCCAGAAAATTGAATATTTACAGGCCAAGAAGACCAAAAATCACAAGCTTTAAAAAAATCACTTATTGTTTCAGCCCTTAAGAAATGATGTGGTTCAAAATTTGGAGTTAATATATACTCAATAATTAATACACACAACAAAAGCCCACCTTGCAAAAAGATTTCTTTATTCGCAGAAAAATTCACTATTGACATAAATATATAGGATATAAATACTGAGAGAGTAAAAATAATACCGCCACCCGAAGAGAAAAAGCTTAAGATTAAAAAAACTAGTCCAATAAACCATTTAAGTGTCAATTTGGAATTTACCATTGTTAAAAATATTCCTAAAAATCCAAAAATAGAAACGAAATGAAAATGAGACTGGAAGCCCCATAAAAGGTTTTCCCAAGAAAAAGAGGTAAGAAAGAGTAATAAAGAAAAACAGAAGAATAATTTTTTTTGACTTATATATTTATAAATAAGGGATAAAAAAATTAGTATTGAAAGTGAATGCAAGATACAGTTGAAAAAAATTTCTCTAACAGGATACCACCCGTCAAAAAAATAATAAAACGATAAGGTGGTTAGCTTCGTGAAAAATATGTAATGCTCACCATGTGTTGCAAACAACCAGCTAATAGTTAGCCTGCCCTCCTCAAAAGGTTTTAATAAATTATAAAGAATGCAACCCCACTGGTCCCAATAAGGAATATTACTTGCAAAATTATAAACAAGTATTGTTTTACATATTAATAAAACAATAAATATTATTAGTGGATAAATATTTTTAGATTTAATTAAATTTTTAATGTATTTCATAATGGGACTGAGAATTTTAATTACCGGAGGTTGCGGTTTTGTAGGAAGCAGTCTAGCCATTTCATTTAAGGAAAGTCACCCAAATTACAAAATATATTCATTAGACAACCTTAAAAGACAGGGTTCAGAACTGAATATAAAAAGGTTAAAAGAAAAAGAAATTGATTTTATTCATGGAGACGTTAGGAATAAAGAAGATTTTGAATCATTACCAAACATTGATGTTTTAATTGACTGTGCCGCAGAGCCTTCAGTGTTATCTGGGATTAATTCTTCACCAGACTACTTAATAAATACTAATCTTATAGGAACTATTAATTGCCTTAATTTTGCAAAAAAAAATAAGGCAAAATTCATTTTTCTTTCAACTAGCAGAGTCTACCCTATTAAAAATCTAAATAAAATAAAATATAATGACCTGGAAAACAGATTTGCAATTTCAAACAATCAAACTTTAAAAGGGGTCTCCTCGAGTGGGATAAATGAAAATTTTGGTATTGATGGAGCAAGGTCTTTCTATGGTGCTAGTAAGTTATCCTCAGAGCTGATAATTCAAGAGTATAATGAATTTTATGGTTTAAAATCCATCATTAATCGTTGTGGTGTTTTAACTGGCCCTTGGCAAATGGGCAAAGTTGACCAAGGAGTAGTAGTGTTGTGGATAGCAAAGCATTTTTGGAAAAAGGAATTAAATTATATAGGTTTTGGAGGGAATGGGAAACAAGTCAGGGACATTTTACACATAGAAGATTTATTTAATTTATTAGATATTCAGATTAATAATTTTAAAGACTATAATGGAAAAACTTTTAATATAGGCGGAGGCACAGAGGTTTCGATATCTTTGAGAGAGCTTACAAAAATATGTGAAAGTGTAACGGGAAATAAAATAAAAATAAATAAAATTAAAAAAAACAGATCTGCAGATATTCCAATATATATTAGCGACAATAGCAAAGTTCAAGAGCTATCGTCATGGAGGCCTGAGAACAACCCAACACAAACTATTATGGACACTTTTAATTGGCTTAAATCATACGAATCAATTTTAAAAAACATACTATCATAATGAGCACAGTTTTAATAACAGGATCATCAGGACTAATTGGGGGAGAGGCAGTAGGCTTTTTTTCTTCAAAATTTGATAATGTTATAGGAATAGATAACAATATGAGATCTTATTATTTCGGAAAGGACAGCTCTACCACATGGAATAAGATTCGCCTAGAAAAAAAATATCCAAATTTCAGCTCCGAAAATATAGATATAAGAAGCTATGAAGACCTTGAAAAATTATTTAAGAATTATAGTTCTAATATTAAACTAATTATACACACTGCTGCACAACCAAGTCATGATTGGGCAGCTAAAGAGCCTCTTACAGATTTTAGTGTTAATGCTACTGGAACTGTTAATCTTTTAGAATTAACTCGAATATATTGCAAAGATTCAGTTTTTATTTTTACATCTACAAATAAAGTTTACGGAGACACACCTAATTTATTACCTTTAAAAGAGTTAGACAAACGCTGGGAGATAGACTCTTCACATAATTATTTTAAAGAAGGAATTGATGAGAAAATGAGTATTGACCACTCCAAACATTCTGTTTTTGGAGCTAGCAAAGTTGCTGCAGATGTAATGGTTCAAGAGTATGGGAAATATTTCAACATAAAAACAGGAGTCTTTAGAGGGGGGTGTTTAACAGGGCCAAACCATACCGGAGCGGAATTGCATGGTTTTTTAGCGTATTTAATGAAGTGTACTTTAACCAAAAGTCATTACTCCATATTTGGTTACAAAGGTAAACAGGTGAGAGATAATATTCATAGTTACGATTTAGTAAATATGTTTTGGCATTTTTACAATGATCCAAAATGTGGAGAAGTTTATAATGCGGGTGGTAGTAGACACTCTAATTGTAGTATGATTGAAGCAATTGAGCTCTGTGAAAAAATAACCGGAAATAAAATGAACTATTCATATTTAGAAAAAAACAGGTCTGGAGACCATATTTGGTACATAAGTAACGTCTCAAAGTTTAAAGAACACTACCCTAAATGGTATTACGAATATAATTTAGAAGACATCCTTTTGCAGATGTTCAAAAACATGAAAAAAAGATATTAAAGTGAGCCTCAGAGTTAAATTTATTAGGTTTTTAATTAGTTTAAATGAAAACATTTTTTTTTACCCAAATCTAAAAAGAGTTTATGAAAAACTTTTAACTCCAAAAAACCTTACTCTAATAGATGTTGGGTCCAACAGAGGACAGTCTATTGATTTTTTCGTTAAAAATTTTAATGTCAAAAAAACTATTGGGTTTGAGCCCAATAAGAAATTATTTAATTCATTAACAAAAAAATATAAGAATCATCAAAACATTAAAATATTTAATTTGGGAGTAAGTTCAAAAAGCGATAATATGATTTTTCATGAAAATGTTTTGGATGAGACATCAACTTTTGAGAATATCAATCAAAGTTCTAAATATGCAAATAGAAAGGCTAGAATTCTTGGGATTAAGACTGAAGAACTCTTCAAAGAAAAATACCATGTTGAATGCGTGACTCTAAATCAATTTTTAAGCAAAAATAAAATCATCAAAGTTGACATATTAAAAGTTGATGTCGAGGGTCATGAGTATGAGGTTTTAAAAGGTCTTTTTTCAATAGGTATGGTATCTAAAATCAATTTTATTCAGTTAGAGTCACATAATGATGACATGTATGCGAATAAAAACAAAGAAATTCATGAAATTTTATTGTCAAATAATTTTAATTTATGTAAATCTATAAATCATTGCTTTGGTGATTTTAAAGAATTAATTTATGTAAATCAATTTTTTAAAGGGGAATAGTGAAATTAAGTATTATAATTCCAGCTTATAATGAAGAAGGGTCTATCTCGAAGACAATTAAAGAGTTAAATTTAATTTTACGAAAAAATGAAATTAATCATGAAATTCTAGTGGTCAATGATAATTCTAATGATAAAACCTTACAAATATTAGAAAATCTTTCAAAAGAATTCAAAACCTTGACACACTTCACGAACAATGGCCCTAATGGATTTGGATATGCAATAAGATTTGGTTTAGAAAAATTTTCAGGTGATTGTGTTGCAATTATGATGGCAGATCTTTCGGATTCACCTAATGATTTAGTTGTTTTTTATAATAAAATGGTAACCGAAAATTTAGATTGTGTTTTTGGAAGTAGATTTATAAAAGGCGGAAAAGTAGTAGGCTACCCTCCAATCAAAAAAATTATTAATAGGGCATCAAATTTTATAATAAGAGTTTTAATTGGCATTAAGTACAATGATACTACCAACGCTTTTAAGCTGTATAAAAAATCTACGATCGAAGGAATTAAACCAATTATATCTCCACATTTTAATATAACTATTGAGCTCCCTCTGAAAGCTATTATAAGAGGATATTCTTATGAAATTGTTCCAAACTCTTGGCACAACAGACAGTATGGAGTTTCAAAACTTAAGGTTAGGGAAATGGGAAGTAGATATTTTTTTATTTTAATGTACTGTTTCTTTGAAAAATATTTCTCATCGGGAGACTTTAAAAAAAAATGGTAAATAATCAAACAAGATGAAAATTTTAGTTTTAGGAATCACAGGAATGTTAGGCCACAAAGCCTTTTCAATTTTTGGTCAAAATACAAACTTTGAAACTTTTGGTACTGCAAGAAAAATTACAGATATTAATAGGTGTTTTCCTGACACAAAGAATATTTTTTCCAGTGTTGATGCTCTTAATCCTAACTCAATTTTTGATTTAATTGACGAAATAAAGCCCGATATTATCCTAAATTGCATAGGGATTATCAAACAGTTAAAAGAAGCTAAAGACCCTATTTTATCCATTGAAATAAATTCTTTATTTCCTCATAGGTTAGCTAGACACATTAAAAATTCAAATACTAGGCTTATTCATATTAGTACAGATTGTGTTTTTTCTGGTGATACTGGTAGCTATAATGAAAATGATGATTCTGATGCAAAAGATTTATACGGAAAATCTAAATATTTAGGGGAACTTAAAAACTATGACAATTGTATTACAATAAGAACTTCAATTATTGGACCAGAACTTAAAGGCAAATCCAGCTTGTTGGAGTGGTTTTTATCTCAGGACAAGGCAGTTAAAGGCTACGTTAATGCTATTTATTCGGGATTAACAACTTTTGAGCTAATTAATATTATTGAAAACTACGTCATAAAAAAGTCAACGAAAAATGGTTTATACCATGTTTCAAGTAATCCGATTAGCAAGTTCGAACTACTAAAAATAATTGCCAACGTTTACAACAAAAAAATAGTAATAGAACCATTTGAAGAATTTAAAAACAACAAATCATTAAATAGCGATATATTTAAAAACGATTTTGGCTATATTGTAAAACCATGGAAAACCATGATTTCTGAAATGTTTAATTCAACAAAGCCCAAATAAAAATGAAAGTCATTACTATTTTAGGAACAAGACCAGAAATTATTAGACTGTCTTTGACCATGAAGCTGTTAGATAGGTTTGTAGATCATAAAATAATACATACTGGTCAAAATTATGACTATAAACTAAACGAAGTGTTTTTTGAAGATTTAGGCCTTAGAAAACCAGATTACTTTTTAAATGTAAACACAAAATCACTAGGAAATACTTATGGAGATACAATAATCAAATCTGAAGAAATTTTAAATAATGAAAATCCTGATGCGGTCTTAATTTTAGGAGATACCAACAGTAGTATTGCAGGGATTATTGCAAAAAGACTACAAATCCCTATTTATCATGCGGAAGCAGGCAATAGGTCTTTTGATCAAAATGTTCCTGAAGAAATAAATAGAAAAATTATTGACCATATAGCAGATTTTAATATAGTTTACACTGAAAGATCTAGGCAGCATTTAATTTCTGAGGGCTATCCTCACAGAAAAATTTATTTATCGGGGTCTCCTATAAATGAGATATTCACAAATTATCAAAGTAATATAAAAGAATCTAAAATCTTAAGTAAATTGAATTTAGTTTCGGGGAATTATTTTTTAGCGAGTATTCACAGACAAGAGAATGTAGACTTAAAAGAAAATCTAATTAATATTTTAGAAATTTTGAATGCAGTGGCAGAGAAATACGACGTTAAAATTATTGTTTCTACTCATCCTAGAACTCAAGACAGGCTCAATTCGCTGAAAAATATTGATATTGATAAAAGAATTGAACTTTTAAAACCCTTTGGTTTTTTTGATTACTTGAATTTACAACAAAACTCAAAAGCTGTTATTTCAGATAGCGGCACAATAAGTGAAGAGTCAGCTATTTTAGACTTTCCGGCTATAACTTTAAGAAAATCCATGGAAAGACCTGAAGCAATTGACTCAGGAGCAATGATTTTAACAGGACTAGATAAAGAAACTGTTTTGAAGTCACTTGAATTAGTAATGGCTCAACATAAAATAGACTTAGCTAAAGAAGTACCAAAAGATTATGAAATTAATAACACTTCATGGAGAATATTAAAATTAATTATAGGGACTGCAAAATTAAGCAATGAATCGAACTCAATTGTAAAAGTTTAAAATAAGATGTCTATTTCAAGTCCATTAGTATCTATAGTTATACCTGTTTATAATGGTTCTAATTATTTAAAAGAAGCTATCGATAGCGCACTTGCACAAACTTATAAAAACATTGAAATATTAGTAATTAACGACGGTTCTAATGACGGTGATTTAACTCATGAATTAGCCCTTTCTTTCGGACATAAAATTAATTACTATAAGAAAGTAAACGAGGGTGTTGCAAGTGCTTTAAACTTTGGGATATCTAAAATGCAAGGTGAATACTTTTCTTGGCTTAGTCATGATGATATTTATAAATCAGACAAAATAGAAAAGCAAATTTCTTTTGTTAACAATAATAAAGAAATTAAGATTGTTGGAGGGAATTTTGAATCTTTTGCATTCAATGACTCAACTACAGAGTTTAATATTAAAAAAGACTTCATTTTTAAAAACGCCTATGATGTATTAAATAATTGGCTTTTTTTCTGTACAATGTTAATACATAAAGATTGCTTATTCACCGAAATATTTAATCTTAAAAATTCCGACTGTCAAGATTTAGAGGCACAATTATATTTAATTAAATACCATAGATTTCACATTGTAAATGAAATAGTAATGACTCAAAGAGTTCATAAAGAATCAGGGACACACAAAAATTTTAAACTCCACCATAAAAGAAAAAACTCATATTATATTTCATTATTAGAAAAATATAAGATAGATTTTTTTAAGGAAAATAAAAACGAAAACGATTATCAAACATTAGCTAAGTTAGGAGATATTTGCATGAAGAATAGCCTTAATGTAGCAGGAAAATTTTATTTTAGAAAAGCATTTCGAAATAAACCAAAATCCTTGAAGGTTTTATTGTTTGGATTGCTTGGCATGAGAATTTGGAGACTAATTTATGAAAATTGAAAAAAAGATATTAATAATTTCACATGATGCTAGCCCTGGAGGAGCTCAAAACTCTATTTTGAATTTCTCAAAAATATTAAGGTCACTGGATTTCGAATTACACATAATTTTAAAGCAAGGTGGTTCGTTGAATAAAGAGTTTGAGAAATTAGGAACGTGTTATTTATGGAGCAAAATAGATATTTCGAGAGCAAATTTATTTGTCAGGATTTTAAATAAGTTATTCAATTTAAATAAGTTATTCAATTTAAAAATTTCTAGAAAAATCAGTTTTTTCAGTCCTCAGTTATGTATTTGTAACACAATTAGTAACTATGAAATAATAAAAAAAACCACCAACTCTAAATTAAAATTAATTACTTGGGTTCATGAGTTAAGCTACATGTATGAGATCATAGAAAAAGTATCGCTTGAAAAACCAAATGAATTAATTAAAATCACAGATTTCTTTTTATGTGCATCAAATGCTGTCCAAAGTTTCTTGATTGAAAGACATAACATTCCAAAGGATAAAACATATGTAATAAATGAGATTATAAGCAATAAAATAGAAGGAATTCAAAGTGAAAAATCTAAATCTTTTACAGTTGGTGGCTGTGGTGCTTTAGGTTGGAGAAAAGGATCTGATTTATTTTTAAGAGTGGCCGACGAACTTATAAACAAGTTACAAGTTAAAGATGTTTATTTTGAATGGCTTGGAGCTCAAAATAATTCTATTGGATTACTTCAAATGCAGGAAGAAATAAAGAAATTAGGACTTGAAAAATTTGTAAAAGTAGTTCCATTTGAAATAAATTCTTATAATTTTATGGAAAGGATAAGCTTATTTTTAATGACCTCAAGAGAAGACCCTTTCCCTTTAGTAAATTTAGAAGCTGGACTATATGAATCACCAATTTTATGCTTTGGTGGCTCAGGAGGGTCAGAAGAAATTGCAATAAAAGAAAATATTTTTAAATATATCGATACTTTATTAATGGCTAAAAGAGTAAAGTTTTACAAAGAGAACAGATCGTCTTTAGAAACTGATAGTAAAATAAGCTATCAAAAAGCGAGTGAATTCACAAAACAATCTAAAACTAAGGAAGTTGAAGAGTTAATACAGAATCTTTTTTAAAAATGCAAAATAAAAAGTTATTACTTGAGAAGGTATTAGTTAAAAGAAAATTACCTGAAAATTATAATATTAAAGATGACGTTCTATTTTCCAATGAAATAGAGAGAGAATTACCCGCACTATACTCGAAATCGTACAAAAATATTTGTATAAATGCCGACCAATACCTATGGAAAAACTTAAGTTTCATAGATGAAACTTTTTTCAGAAGAGAGAAAAGAACAAAAGATAAGTTATCTAATTTCAAATTTTTATTAAAATCCTTTACTAAAAAAAAAAGAGTTATAGAAGAAGGCCTGTGGCTTATCGATAATTGGAGTCATGGATATTTCCATTGGTTTGGCGATGTACTACAAAAATATTACTCTTTAAAAAAAAGAAACATAAAATTAATTTTACCCGCCTACTACTCCAAGATAGATTTTATTATCTCGTCATCAAAAGCATTAAAAATAGAATTAGAGTTTATCCAAGAATATGAGATTTTAAAGTGTAAAAACTTAACAATTATTCCAACAACATTTATTTCTGGAAACTATTACAATGACATAATGTTAACGATTCAGTCTAAGTTTAGCAATTCCATACCAATCAACCCTAATCTATCGAATAAAATACTATATCTTTCAAGAGAACTAACGGACAGAAGAAAAGTTGATAATGATGCAGAATTAAGAGATTTAATAAAGATAAAGGGTGGCGAGACTTTAGTTTTAGAAAAAATGTCTTGGGTTGAACAATTGGGATATTTTCATAATTGTGAAATTTTAATTTCCCCTCATGGAGCGGGATTAACTAACATGATTTTCTGTCTCAAGAAAGTAAATATAATAGAATTAAGACACAACCTTTCTAAGGCACAAAACATGTTTTTTAGTATGTCATCTATTCTTAAATTAGATTATTTTTATATCAAATGCAAAGGAAAAGAAAAAGACCCTCATTCAAGTAATATCTGTGTCCCGTTAGATGAATTAAATTCGCTATTAGATTATTTTGCCAACTGAAACAACATTAATATCAGTTTTAAATTATAACAATTTCGAGGCAACTAAAAAGTGTGTATTCAGCATTTTAGATTGTTCTTTAAAAAATGTTGAAATATATATTGTAGACAATAATTCCCTAGATAATTCTTATCAAAAACTTAAAGAACTCTTTAATGAACTTAAAGTAGTTAAATCCAAGTTCAATAATGGATATGCAGCTGGACACAAAATAGCAGTAAATTATGCTTTAGAAAACAAGTTCGATTTTATTTGGGTTTTAAATAACGATTTAACAGTAAGGAAAGAAACTTTATCAAATCTTTTGATAGCGCATAATTCTCTTGGGTTAGGAATTTATGGTAGTATTACTTTAAAATCCGAAAATCCTGACGTAGTGAATTTTGGAGGAGGAAACACAGACAACACAAAAGAAGCATTAGATTATAATGCTTATGAAGATTATCTTTTAGAGGACTATTATAAAAAAACAAGTTTTAGAAAAGTACAATCTATTGAAGGTAGTTCTATGTTAATACCCTTAGAAGTAATAAAAGAATACGGCTTTATGAGAGAAGATTTTTTTATGTATGGTGAAGAGACTGATTATTGTTACAGGTTAAAAAAGCTTGGTATTTCATCTGTTGTTGTTCCAAAATCTGTTGTTGTTCATAAAGGGGCGGAATCTTTTAAAACCAGCAAATTTTTAGAATCGTATTATAGAAGAAGAAATATACTTTATTTTGAAAAAGAGCATTATGGGATATTAATATTAAAAAACTTAAGTAACCGTGTAGGCCTTATAAATATTATAAAATTCTTTATTAAGAATCTTTTCGTTAACTCAGAAAAAAACGAATTGTATTATTTAAATATTGCAAATATTCATGCGCTAAGGAGGATTAAAGGTATTTTAAAAGTTAGATAATTGACAATAGCTTTAAAATATATAGATGCAGTAAGAGGTTATGCAATTTTAGGTGTCATTATGATACACACTCTAACTGTAGCTCAGCCTACAAATATTTATTTACAAATATTAGCTAATAAAGGTAAATACGGCGTTCAATTATTTTTTATTGCAAGTGCATTTACATTATTCTTATCCCAAAAAAGAAGGAGTGAAGTGGGAATAAAAAACTTTTTTATAAGGCGTTTCTTTAGAATTGCTCCCATGTATTATTTAGGAATTATTTTGTACTTATTTGTTTTTAAAGAAGTCAGTAACTCATACAATGGCAATTTAAAATATTGTGGAGACTCTGTAATTTCTTTTTTTAATATATTTTCAAATTTCATTTTTATTAATAGCACAAATCCTTCTTGGTGTTCAACAATAGTACCTGGAGGGGCAACTATCTCTGTTGAAATGATTTTTTATTTAATAGTGCCATTTCTTTACTCTAAAATTAACACACTAGACTCTGCCGTAAAGTTTTTATTAGCATCTATTTTTTTAAGTTTCATACTTTCTATATTACTAAATAATTTTTTAGTTACAGAGTGTAATGAATTAAAAAATATATTTATGTATAGCTATTTCTTTAAACAGCTGCCCGTATTTTCTTTAGGCATAATAGCTTTTTTCATTATCGTAAAAGAAGATTTTAAATTAAAAAAGAACACATTTTTATTTCTTTTTTTGTTGGTGTTTATTTACGCAATATGGAATATGATAATAACAAAGTTTCTTTTAGTGTCATTTACAGCATTGTTGTTTTTAATAGCACTTTCTAAAACCCACTCTAAAATTTTAGTAAATGACTTTATTTCGTTTATCGGGAAGGTTAGTTACAGTGCTTACCTAATTCATTTTATCGTCATTTATTATTTAGATACACTTTTATTAAAATTTAATTTTTCATTGAGATTCATACCTTTTTTTATTATTACCTCTTTAATTACAATATTTATATCAAATATATTCCGACATTTAGTAGAAAATCCTTTTATTCGTATTGGTAAAAAAATTATTGAAAAAAGTGATTTGCGATGATTTAAATCACAACCCATTCATCTAAAAATAAATCTTTATTAAGCATTTTTTTTGCAATTTTAGGGTATGTGATTTTTTTGTTTGGCGAATTGTTTAGCCATCCCGCCCACCAACTAAAAGTGCTGTTTGAAATAATATTATTTTTACACAGGCTCATCAAAATCAGCTCATGGTAATCAAAAATATTTTTTTGTCCTGATATTATTTTGATATTATATTTTCCAGCAAAATTTTCTCTACACCATTCAACATCATTTGTGAATATATATAATTTGAAATCTTCAAAAGGTTTTGAGATTATATTAAGTGCAGACTCGTAATATTCAATAGAACAAACAGGAACTTTTAAGTCCAAATAATTTCCTCTTCTAACATGTAAAGAAATAGAATTATTTTTTAAAATTTCTTTCTTCAAAACCTTAAAACATTCATTTTCAAATTTTGGTTTTAAAGTCATTTCTTTTAATATTTCCTCTCTCATTGATAGAAAATACCTATCACACTGCCAGTAGCCTTCCAAATAACAGTTATCTTTAATTTGTAAAAGATTAGAATCATAAAAATCCACTTTTTGTTTTACTAATTTTCTTTTATAATATGGTAGAAATTTTTGAACTCTTTTAGTAATTAAATTTTCTTTTAAAATTATATCAACCTCCTCTTTAGTCGCTAAATCAAATTTTAAGTTAAATTTATTTAGTTCAAATTTATGCCAGCTATAACTTTCAAAGCCAGAATTATCAAGTTTTAAGGATGTGTTGTTTATGTCTGCTATTTTTCTACCAAAGTAATATTGGAAAAGTTGATTTCCTATTCCGCCTATTATATTTGTTATAATCATATATTTGAAAAATTTAATAATGATAACCAAAGATAGCTCAATATTTATTGCTGGACATAACGGAATGGTAGGCTCCTCGATTCTTAGATGTTTTTTTAAGAAAGGTTTTAGTAATCTTCTAATTAGAAATAAAAAAGAACTTGATTTAAGAATACAAAAAGAGGTAGATTTTTTTTTTAAAAGAAATAAAATAGATTGTGTAATCTTAGCTGCTGCAAAAGTTGGAGGTATTCAAGCTAATATAAATTATCCTGCAGACTTTTTTTACGATAATCTATTAATACAAACCAATGTAATTTATGCAGCCAAAAATAATAACGTAAAAAAAATCATTTTCTTAGGTAGTTCTTGTATTTACCCAACAGCATGTCCTCAGCCTATGAAAGAGGAATATTTGCTTTCTGGGCCACTAGAGCCCACCAACGAAGCTTATGCGCTAGCAAAAGTTACAGGAATAAAAATGCTTAAAGCCTTTAATACTCAATATGGATTACAGAGCCTAACTATAATACCTCCCAATCTTTATGGTCCAAATGACAGTTTCGATTTAGAAAATTGCCATGTTTTATCCGCCTTGGTCAAAAGGTTTCTAGATGCAAAAACTAAAAAATGGAATGAAATTACTCTTTGGGGGTCTGGAATAGCTCGAAGAGAGTTTATGCATGTAGATGATATTGCCGAAGCGACATGTTTTTTATTGAACCAAAAAATAGAGGATGACATATTAAACGTTGGGCATGGGAAAGATATTTCCATAAAGGAATTAGCAATGATGATTGCTCAAAAAATAAATTTTAATGGCGAAATTTTGTGGGATACATCAAAACCCAACGGAATGTTAAAAAAATGCATGGACGTTTCGAAAATGGAACAAATAAATTTTGTTCCAAAAATAAATCTTAAAGAAGGGATAGATCAAATGCTTAAAAAATATAAAAAAATACAGACACTATGATTCCATTAATGAAAACGACATTTCTCAACGAACAAGAAACTAAAAAAAATTTAGCAAATTTTATTTTAGAATCATCTAAGCTAAGTATGGGAGAATATTGTCAATATTTTGAAGAAAAATTTTCAAACTTTCAGAAAAGAAAATACAGTGTATTATTTAATAGCGGAGGAAGTGCTAATTTAGCTATGATTCAAAGTTTATTAAACTTAGGGAAACTAAAACCAGGAGATAAAGTTGGTTTTTCAGCATTAACATGGTCAACTAACGTTATGCCCTTAATTCAATTAGGCCTCATCCCAGTTGCAATAGATTGTGATTTATCAAGAATAAACGTTACATCTTTACAAGTTAAAGATACTATTCGAAGAGAAGATATAAAAGGGTTCTTTTCCACTAACGTACTTGGTTTTTCTGGGGATTTATTGAAGATTAAAAATATATGTAAAGAATCAAACGTTGTTTTTATAGAAGATAATTGTGAATCTCTTGGCTCTAAAGTTGATGGCAACCTTACAGGAAATTTCGGTCTGGGCGCAAGTTTTTCTTTTTTTGTTGCACATCATATGTCAACAATTGAAGGGGGGATGGTTTCAACAGATGATGAAGAGTTTAATGAAATGTTAAAAATAGTAAGAGCCAACGGTTGGGACAGAAACTTATCCATAAATCAGCAAAATAAACTGCGAGAAAAGCATCAAATAACTTCAGAATTTCAATCAAAGTATTCATTTTATGATTTAGGATATAACTTGAGACCTACAGAAATAACAGGTTTCTTAGGGATAGAACAATTAAAATATTTAGAATATAATATTACAGTTAGAGAAAAAAACTTTATGAAGGTTCAATCTTCAATCTCTAAAAATACAGATTTAAAAAATTTAGATCTTAACTCTATGGAATATATTTCATCTTTTGCAATGCCTTTCATCTTCAACAACAACAATCTCAAAAAGGATTACATGAAAAAATTTTTGAGTTCCAAAGTAGAAATTAGGCCTATGATTTCTGGTAATACCCAGATACAACCATTTTACAAAAAGTATGTGTCAAATATTCAGAATTTGCCAAATACTCAGTTTTTGCATGATAACGCTTTTTATTGTGGGAATTATCCAGAGCTAACAGCTGCTGATTTGGCTGTTATTTCGAGATGTATAACTAAACAAAAATTTAGCAAATAACATCTAACATGAAAAACAAAACGGCTTTAATAACTGGAGTTACTGGTCAAGATGGTTCTTATCTAGCAGAGCTTTTACTAGAAAAAAACTATGAAGTTCATGGAATTAAAAGGAGGGCCTCCTCTTTCAACACGGCAAGAATCGACCACCTCTTTCAAGACATACATAAAAAAGATATTAACTTTCATTTGCATTATGGTGACTTGACAGATTCTACAAATTTAATTAGAATTATTCAAGAAGTTCAACCAGATGAAATTTACAATTTAGGTGCACAGTCGCATGTTAAAGTATCATTCGAGGTTCCTGAATATACAGCAAATTCAGACGCGGTGGGAACATTAAGGTTATTAGAAGCTATTAGAATATTAAAAATGGAAAACAGGGTTAAGTTTTATCAAGCGTCTACTTCCGAACTTTATGGAAAAGTACAAGAAGTCCCACAAAACGAACAAACTCCTTTTTATCCTAGAAGTCCCTACGGGGTAGCAAAACTATATGCGTTTTGGATAGTAAAAAATTATCGGGAAGCGTATAAAATATTTGCTTGTAATGGAATTTTATTTAATCATGAAAGTCCACTTAGGGGTGAAACTTTTGTAACAAGAAAAATTACAAGAGCTGCTGTAAAGATTCATTTAGGTCTACAAGAAAAATTATATTTAGGAAACATTAACGCCAAAAGAGATTGGGGCCATGCAAAAGATTATGTGGAAGGAATGTGGAAGATGTTGCAGCAAGATAAACCTGAAGATTATGTCCTGGCAACGGGTAAAACAAGCACCATTAGATAATTTTGCGAACAGTCGTTTAAGGAATTGAATATTGAGATTAAATGGAAAGGAATCGGAGCTAACGAAGTAGGAATTGACCGTTTAAGTGGAAAAGAAATCATTGCTATTGATTCTAATTATTATCGCCCTACAGAAGTTGATTTATTAGTTGGTGATGCAACGAAAGCTAAAAAACTTCTTAATTGGGAACCAAAATATAATTTGAATTCATTAGTAAGCGAGATGATTAGCTCTGATTTAGATAAAATAAAAAATACTATATCTTAACCCAATTATCAGGACATAAATCACGGTTAAGTGTAATTTCAACATTTTTAGGATAGACAACAATTTTATTTTTATTTTGATTTAGCCATCCACCCCACCAGCTAAATGTGCTATTTGAAATAATATTGTGTTTACAATACTTCATTAAATATAAGCTCATGATAGTCTTTTAATTCATAGCGTTCGTCAATGAAAGAGTTTTTACTTTTAAAGATTAAATTTTTTTACACCAGGAAATGTCATCAGAAAACACTACAAAATTTGGTTTTTGAATTCTAGACTCCATGAATTTTATGGAATTGTTGTAATAGCTTACAGAACACGAATGGTTTAATTTTACTTAATCTCCTCTTCTAACGTGAATAGAAATAGAATTTTGTTTTTTAAATTCGTCTTTTAAATTCAAAAAATCTTTGCAGAGAAACTCTTTTTTAGTTCAAAAAGATTATTTATAAATACATTTTGATGATCTAAATAGTCATGGTGTTGAAAGAACCCTCTTAAATGAGAATTGTCCGAGACAGCTAATAATTTTTCATCATAGTAGTTATTTTTTTGAACAACATGAATTTTTTTATGATAAGGTTTTAATTTTTCAATTTGATTATAAAACGTAGTTAAAACTTTACCCTTGTATAAGGGATATCTTTTACTATATAATTCCGAACTATTGTAATTTTTAATTGTTTTTACATTAATATCAAATACATTAAGCTTAAATTTTTTTAAAGAAACCTTATTTGGATCAATATTCCATTGAACCAAGTGCTTTACATCTTCATTATAAAACGATAAGTCTAAAATTAATTTGTAATTATTTAATTCACAAATTGTATTGTAAAAAGCATATTGAAACATTTGGTTTGCCAACCCACCTTTAATCTCTCCTACAATCATAATTTGATTTATATTAGTAGGCAATATAAAAAAGTATCTTTTTATAAAAATGCAATTTTCAATAATTCTTCCAACTTTTAATCGTTCACATATGATTCACAATGCAATTGAAAGCGTTATTAATCAAACTTATGAAAATTGGGAACTTATTATTGTAGATGATGGGTCTACAGATAGCACTAAAACCGTTGTAAATAAATATAAAAAATTAGAAAATAAAATAAAATATATTTATCAAAATAATAAAGAGAGAAGCGCTGCTAGAAATAAAGGTATTGAACAAGCGAATGGTGATTGGATTTGCTTTTTAGATAGTGACGACATGTATTATAAAAACCATATTGATGAATTTAAATCTTTAATTGAAAAAAATAACAATAAAAAAGGGCTGTATTTTTCTGGTGTGAGCTATGGAGAATATTCCGAAGATCTAGAAGAGTATAATATGTCTTATAATAACAATTTGGAGTTTGTACTTTTAAACACAATTGGAACTCCTAGAGCCTGTGCTTCTAAACAAATATTAAAAAAGCATCAATTTAATCAAGAAATCAACATAGGAGAAGATAAGGAATTGTGGTCTAGAATAAGTCAATTTTACCCTGTTATTTTTCATAAAAAAAAGACATTTATCGAACTGGAGCACCCCAATAGATCTATTAATTTAGGGTCAGAACAAGAATCACTTAGAACTTTAAAATTCATATTGAAGACAGTAAAAATTAAAAGACCTGTAAAAAAGAAAATTTTATCTAATTCATTTTTCAATATTTCTAAAATGCATATAAGAAATGAACAAAAAGTTATGGCATTTTTATATATATTAAGATCTATTTTAATGAACATTTCAAACAAACAAAATAAACATAGAATATTATTACTACTTTCTTTGATTGGATTGTACAAGCCGATTTACAGTGAATATGAAAAATAAACACTAAATGAAAGTATTAAAAATAGTACATATAATTCCTTCTTTAAAAATAGGAGGTGCAGAAAGGTTAGCCGTAGACATATGTAAAGAGTTAAACAGAGTTAAAAACATAGAAGTTAAACTGATAACTTTTTTAGACGAGATAAAAAGTCAATATCCTTTTCACATTCATATAATGAGCAAATATGTCCCAAGTATAACGGGTAAAGATTTTATCAGTATTAAAGAGTTGCAATTTTTTCTTAATGAATTTGACCCAGAGATAATTCATTCTCATTTATGGCAGTCAGAAATATTACTCAGTGTATTAACCTTAAAGGCTAAAAGATTTTCACATTTTCATGATAATATGAGTCAGTTAAAGAAAATTAACAGCTTTTCTAAGCAAGCAATAACAAATCTTTATGAAAGGAAACAAGTCTTAAAAAAAAATAAAAACCAATATATATGTATTTCTAAGGACACATATAATTATGCTAGAAATGAATTACCTAATTCTTATAAAAATAAAATACATCTTATTTCTAATGCAATTAATTTTGAATATTTTTTTACAAAAAAAGGAGAGCCTTTCAAAAAAATCAAACTAATTAACATAGGAAGTTTTGTAAATAAAAAAAATCAAAAATTCGCTTTAGACATTTTATCGAAATTAAAAATGCTAGGAATTGATTTTGAAATGGTATTCCTTGGAGATGGACCAACTTTAAATGATAATATTGAATATTCAAAGAAATTACGAATTTCAAATCATGTAAAATTTTTAGGTAATGTTCGAAATGTTAGAGCATTTTTAAAATCCTCTAATATATTTCTTCATACTGCAACTTATGAGCCTTTCGGTTTGGTAATCCTTGAAGCAATGGCTGCTGGACTTCCTGTAGTAACTTTAAATGGTAATGGAAATAAAGATTTCATTACTCATAATACGAACGGTTTTATTTTTGACAAACAAAACCCTTTGATTTTTGCAAAACAGATAATAAACCTTTTTAATACGAGTAAACTTTACAACAAAATTTCTAAAAATGGAATAGAAACAGCTAAAAAGTATGATATTAAAAATTATGTTTCTAAATTAATAGAACTGTATACATCTATTTAATTTAATAATTCATTTACAAATTTGCTATAGTTTACGTCTGCGTTATAAAATTTTTGCCATGTATTAAAAGCATTTTTTCTAAATTTCTCTTTCCCTGTTTTATTTTGACTATAGATTTTTTTAATAAAAATAGAGACTTCGTTAATATTAACATCCTTTTCAATCAACAGCCCATTTTCATTATTAACAATTTCTGATGTTCCACCAACATCAGTAGCAATCACCGGAATTGAGCAGCTCATAGCTTCCATTATAGATAAAGGAATCCCCTCAGAGCTACTAAGATTTATAAATAAATCAGGAGCATTATTAATATAAAAATCTAAAACTTCTTTATTTAAAACCCTGCCTTTAAGCTCTACAGTTATATTCTTAGAAAAATCACGATTACAATACTCAATTATTTCCTCTTTTTTTTCTCCATCTCCGAAGTGTACCCACCTAATTTCACAGTCTTGCACTAAAGCTAAAGCTTTAGCGACAAGATGAACTCTTTTAACAGCAATTAGATTAGAACAACTTACAATTAAAAGTTCTTCTCTTTCTTTCTGAAGTATCTTTCCAACATTTATAACACCTAACCTAGATAATTTTACTTTTGATGTATCAAAGTTTAATTTTTCATTTAAGTACTTTATACCATCTTCTGAAATTGAAATTACATTGTCTAATTGGGTAAATATTTTATTTCTCAAAGGTAAGTACCCATATTTACTTTCTTCAAAATAGATATCCCACCTATGCATTCTTGAAATAAATTTTATATCACTCTTTTGCTCATTTTTTATTTTGGCTAGAGCTACTGCACTGTCATTACACCAATAACTATAGAATATGACTCTTTCTTCTTTAATTTTATTAATAAAGTCTCTATATGTATTTTTTAATCTATTTGAATTTTCTAATGTAACCAACAATGTTTTTAATATACCAAATGATACATTAATCTTATACTGATTTAATATAATCTTAATCTCCTTCCAAAAATCCCCATTAAAAATTTGTCTAAGTGAGACGAACTTTTCTATTAATGTGGGGTTATATCTTAATCTGTATACTTCAATATTATTGGGGACAGTTCTCTGTTTTATTGAATTAGTGTTATGAGAAAGAATAATGACTCTAGAAAACCTATTAGAAAGGTAGAGAACCTCAGTCTCTAAGTAGTTCTCATGGTTGTCAAATGGGAATCCAGATGTAATTAAGATAATTACATCCGATTTATTAATTAAATTTGTCACGACTCAAATATGCAAAAAGTACTTATTATATCCTATTTTTTTGAACCCTGTAAATTTGTTGGATCTGAAAGAACAGAATACTGGGCAAAAAATTTACATCACCATGGTTTTTACCCCATAATTTTAACTAGACAATGGAATAACAGCCAAATCAACTTAACTGATAAGGTTTTAAATAACAAATACGAACACATTGTTTATGACAACTATGAAGTCTACAAACTCCCCTATAAAAGAACCTTAAGAGACAAACTTGTAAAGCATAAAAATTTAAGTTTTTTTCAAAAAACACTAACGTTTTTTGAATCCTTTTTAAGTAATTTTTTTTTAAAATCCTTACCGTTTTCTAACTTTTATAAACAAGCAGATTGGATACTAAAAAATCACCCAAAAATAAAATTCATTATTAATAGTTTAAGTCCTCATCATGCTCTTTTTCTCAGTTATAAGCTAAAAAAAAAATATCCAAAAAAAATATTCATTGCTGATTACAGAGACGAATGGACCACCAGAAAAACTAATTACCCAACTAACCTTCTAGAAAAAATTATTTTCAATCTAAATAAAAAGAGTGAAATAAGATGGACTTCAAATATTGATTTTTTTATTACTGTTTCTGAAAAGTGGAAGCAATCGCTGTCAAATTTTCTAAATAAGAAAGGTTATGTTATTAAAAACGGTCACCACTTTAATAAAAACTTTCATTTTAGCAAGGTTCCTAATGAGAAAAAGCTGAAAATAATTTATGTTGGGACATTATATTCTTATCAAAAAATTGAAATTTTCATTAATGCAGTAAAAAAGATATCCAAAAAAAATCCAGACGCTATAAGGGTCGACTTTTATGGGCTGGAGATAAGGGATGATCAAAAAACTAGATTAGAAGAACAAATTAAAGGATTTGAAAATATTTTTTTTGTTCATCGTAGAATAGCCAAGAATGAACTTTCTGGAATACTTCAAAAATCTGATATTGGGTTATTGACAGCTTATGAAAATCTAACAGGATGTCTTCCTGTAAAAATTTTTGATTATTATTCTCATGGATTAAATATATTATTGTGCCCATCAGATCAAGATGAAATGGAATCTTTTTTAATAAAAACTAGCTCCGGAAAATTTGTAACGGATGAGACAGAATGTTATGAAGAATTGCTGAGATTTGTTTCTAAGAAAAAAAATAATCATTTAAAATATCCTGCTAAAAGTAAATATTTCCTTGAGTACAGTAGAAAACATCAGAACTCTTTATTATCTAAAATACTAGCAAATCATTAATTTTTTTTCTTCTTTCTAGATTTATTATAAATTAAGTAAAGGGTTGTAAAGAAAAAAGGCATGAGTGGTAATTTATATCTTACTAGTGCTCCAAAGTTTGTGCTTGCAATCCCCACTCCAAAAGCAAAGAACAATGAAAATACAACTGAAAAGAGAAAAAATGGTTCATTTAAGATTTCTTTAAAAAACTTAAAGGGTTTCAATCTTGCTATTAAATAAATGGTAAAAAACAATAAAATACAATTTTCCAGAATTGAAAGCAACATTAAAGGGCTCCCATATTCCCATGGTAATGGCCTGTAAAGAGCCGTAAAAATTGAAAGTGGGGCAATTCTTAACATTCCAGAAAGTGATCCGTCTAGTTTCCCTATATCATAGTTATTTCCTCCATATTGATCCTCTCTCAATAAATCTTCTTGAATCACCTTAGCTTGCGTTATAGTAGATTCTAAATTTCCGTACTTTCCCATGGAGTTAGAAATATTTTGAAAAAGAAAAAATCCAGTTCCAAACAATAAAAAAATAATTACTGGAGCAAATATTGCCTTTAAAAAACCTGATTGCACTTTTTTAAGTAAATTACTATTAAGCCAAATTAGTACTGCAGGAATTAAGCTAATTAGCAGATATGATTTAATGTTTAAAATTATAATTATGTTTAGTATGAGTAGTAACAAATTAAGTAGCCTCTTTTTCTTAAAAATAAAAATAGAGTATAAATTATAGACTATCCAACAATTGGAATTAAATACATAAGTGTCTTTCATAATACCACCAGTCCAAAAAATTACTGATGGCATTGCTAGCAATAAATAAAAAAGTATTTTTTCATTATTCGGAAATGAGAAATTGATAACTTTAAACAACTTCCATATACCTATGTAGGAAAATGCTGCATGTAGAATAGTGCTAATAATAAAACTTTTCCCGCCTATTATATAAAATATTGCAGCAAATCTGCAAACTGTAAAAGTATAATAATCCTTAGCCATATAAAACTTTGGCCAACCAGTAGTAGGCCTAAACCATGTCAAAGATTCTTTGTTGTCAATTATCCCCAATAGAACTTTCACTCCGTCTAAATTACCCCCATCGAGTACTAAATTTCCAATTGCTCTTGAACTGTAAAAGTAGCTCCAGGTGTCTCCCCCATCGTAAATAAAAGTATATACACCCCAAAAAAATAATGCACCAATTATTTTCAATAAAAATCCGCGTCTGAAATACTTGATTAGGTTATTTTCTTTGGGGGAAAATGAATAGCAAAAAAAAGCTAAAACTATTATATATACAGGAAGTAATAGAACATCTTGAATACTAAATGCTGATTGAAGCCACAACAACAAAACTTTTAATTTTTTTAAAATTAATCTAATTTAGGACTTATTTATATATTTTGAATATTAAAAAACTACAATTATCTATATTAGACTTCTAAATAAATTAATTCTTTTTATGCTAATAATATTTTGACTGAGTTATGAAATCCATTTTATTTTATCTTATCAAGATATTAACCATCAATTCTAGTTTAGAAAAAACGAAAAATAACAGCTTGCTGATTTTGATGTTTCATCAAGTTAACGATAAAAATCACAATTTTTATAAGGCAATGCCAACAACAGTTTTTAAAGAACTATGTATATTTATTAAAAAAAATTACACAATTCTTTTGCCTTCTGAGGTAGAAAGTCACTTTAATAACAATAAAAAATCAGCAGCAATTATATCATTTGATGACGGACACTATGACATAATTAAAAATGCTCTCCCTATTCTCAAAGAACTAGAAATACCTTTCAATGTTAACATTGATACTGAAATTCTAAAGACGTCTAAACCCCAAGACTTTGTTAGAGTATACGACATTTTAAATAACTGTAATATTAATAAATACTACAACAGTGAGTTTATGGAAAATGCAATAGAAATAGATAAATCTTACCCTGTAAAAGTAGAAAAAGAATTTTCAAAAATTTTAAGTAAGCTATCTGTAATTCAGAGACGAAAGTTTACCGATAAGATGGCTTTAGACGTCAATATGGATGAAGGCAAATACTCTAAAATGCTATCTCTAGAAGATTTAAAATTATTGGATAAATATAAGGTGGAATTTGGCTCACACTCTTATTCTCACCCTGTTTTAACAAATCTGTCCTCTCCAGAAATCTATTTTGAGCTTAAAAGCTCTAAAAACGAATTGGAAGCAATTACAAATCAAGATGTAAATATTTTAGCTTATCCAAATGGGGCTCACAATGAAGAGATATATAATATTGCTGTAGATATGGGTTATAAGATATTACTCAAAACAGAAGATAAAATTAATATAATCAATAAAAAACAGGATGTTATCGTCTCGTGGTCAAGGATAAATCAATATCATCAAAAACTTAATGAAGCTTTGGCTCATACCTATGGAAAAACTAAATTTTTTAACTCCTTGAGAAATTATTTTAAAAAGTGATATTATTGCAGTCAACTATAGTCTAAAATTTCATTTTAATTGAATTTAAAGAACATTATATATACATCATATGACGGCCTTACTGATCCATTAGGCCAATCACAAATTCTTCCATACTTATTAAGGTTGAATTTGAATGAAAATTATAAGATAACAATTCTTAGTTTTGAAAAACCTAAAAATTATCTCCTTAATAATAAGTTGATTACTAAAAAACTTAATGATAGTGAAATAAGATGGATTCCTTTAAAACATACCAAAAGACCATTAATTATATCAACTATTTGGGACGTTTATAAACTCAAAAAAGCAATAAGCAAAATAAGAATTAATACTAAAATAGATCTTATTCATTGTAGAAGTTATATTACTTCCTTAGTAGCTTTAGAATTAAAAAACAAATGGAATATCCCATTTGTTTTTGATATGAGAGGCTTTTATGCTGATGAAAGAGTAGAGGGGTATATATGGAAAAAAAATCATTATATTTATAAAAGAGTTTATAATTATTTTAAGTCTAAAGAAAAAGAGTTTTTACAGTCTGCAGACACAACAGTCTCGTTAACTAATGTGGGAAAACAAGAAATCTTAAGTTGGAAACTTCCAAATCAATCACCAATTGAAGTTATACCTTGTTGTACTGATGAAGTTCTTTTTCAAGAAAAAAACGTTAAAGAAATAAGAAGTAAAATAGGGTTTGAAAAAAGTGATTTTGTAATTTCTTACGTGGGATCAACAGGAACGTGGTATATGCTTGATGAAATGTTAGATTTTTTTAAACTACTTAAACTTAAAAAATTAAACTCAAAATTTTTAATCATTACAAAAGATAATCCAAAAATAATTTTAGAAAAAGTAAAAAGTAAAAATATAAATGTTAAATCAGTAAAAATTCAGTCCTCTTCTAGAGAAATGGTTCCTACATATATTAGCGCAAGTAATTTTTCTATTTTTTTTATTTTACCAGTGTTTTCTAAAAAAGCATCTTGCCCAACTAAAATGGGTGAAATTATGAATTTAGGAATTCCTATAATATGTAATAACGGGGTAGGTGATGTAGAAGAAATCATGAACCAATGTATGCCAGAATTGTTAGTTAAAAAATTCTCAAAAAAAGAGTTTAATAAAATTATTAATCATATTACTGACGATTACAAAATTGAAAAGAATAAAATAATTAAGGTTTCACATAAATACTTTTCGTTAAGTAAAGGAGCAGACAAATATTCTAGTATTTATAAACAAATATTAAATTAATGAATAGAAGAGTATTCTATATTGGGTTAGCTTTTTTTTGTTTTGTTGGCGGAATTTTGTTGAGCAATTCAATAAAAAGCAAAATAAAATCCTTTTATCATGAAACACCTCTTACAGAAAAGTCTAAAGAAATCAACTTAAACGATAGCATTCATGATTTTTATTTAAAAATTAAAGATTCTGATTTTGACAGATTAAAATTAGAAAGAGATTTAGCTCTTAAAGAAAGCTATCTTCCAGATTGTTTACAATCTTATCATCAAGCTGAATTAAAATATAATAATCAAAAATTTAATGCGAAAATCGCTCTTACTGGAGGGTTAAAAGAACATTTTAATCATATAAACAAATGGAGTTTTAAACTAAAATTAGAAAATGGAAAAAAAATAAAAGGAATGTCTAAGTTTGCTTTTATTTACCCTAAGGCAAGAGGATATTTAACAGATTGGGTGGCCTATAAGTTATTAAAAGCTAGAGGAGGAATAGGATTAAAAGTTGGTTTTTGTGATGTACATATAAATAAAAAATATTTTGGGCTATATTATATTGAAGAGCGTTTCGGAAATCACATATTAAAAAACAATGGACTAGAAAATGGGATAATTTTCAGAATGAAAATTGCATTAAAAACCGAGAATATTGGCACCTCTTTTAATTTTAATACCAATCTAAAATTTTATAATTTAAAAAATATTTTGAGCGATTCTGCTCTGAAAAGTCAATTATCTGAAATTAAACAATTATGGTTTTCTTTTTACAGCGGAACGCGTGAGGCTAAAGAAGTATTTGACCTAAAGAAGTTTGCAACTGTTTTTGCTGTTTCTGACTTGATGAACAGCAAGCACGGATACTCAGTTCATAATCTTAGATTTTACTATAATCCAACAACCAAGTTATTTGAGCCAATAGGTAGAGAATGGATGGATATAGATTCAGGCCCCCCTGAAAATAAAAAGTTTGGTTCACTTACCATAGAGGGAGAATTGTCAGAAAATGTACAATGGGACAATATTTATTTAAAAAATCTAATAATAGAAACTTTATACAAAAATGTTACACTACAAGAAATGTATATTAAAGAGCTTGAAGTAATTTCAGAAAGAAAATATTTAGATAGTATTTTGAAGAACAATGATACAGAGTTAAATATATATATAAATAAAATTAAAAATTACGATTCAACGTATAATTTTCCATACTCTAAGCTTTATAAAAACCAGAAAAGTATCCTTCAAAAATTATATCCAGAGACTCCATCTATAAAAGTTTATTATAAAGGTTTCATAAAAAATAAAATAGAGCTTCTAGTTATTAATGAAACCAATCTTCATCAAGAAATTTCTGAAATCAAATACTCTAACTACTCATTTTTAAAGAGTAATTTTATTGTATACCCTAAATATATGAATCCTGAAGGGCAAAAATTAGAACTTAAAATAAACGAAGACTTTTCGTTTATAGACTTTAATAAATCAAGTCTTGACATCATTTTTAGTTGTTTGGGTGTAAGCCCAGTAATGACAAACTATTTAAATGAAAAGATTATTAATATGACTGTAGTCCAGCCTCAAATTAAGTAAACTTAATAATTGTTTTCAAAATAGAACAAATCTATTTTTGAGTTTAAGTTGTGAATTTATCGGTGATGATATTTTTCGCCTTTTATTATAGTAAATGCTCTATACAGCTGTTCTTTAAAAATCATTCTAACCATTTGATGAGTAAAAGTCATTTTAGACAAACTTAATTTGGTATTTGCACGCTTATATACACTTTCGCTAAATCCAAAAGCTCCACCTATTATAAATACGAATTTACTGGTATTTGATACCATTTTCTTATTTAAAAATTCTGATAACTCAATGGATGATAGTGTTATACCTTTGTCATCTAGTAATATTACGTAATCACTATTTTTTAAAGATGCTAAAATCAGATTTCCTTCTTTTTCTTTAAGTTCTTTTTTAGAAAGTTTACCACTGTTTTTAATATCGGGAATTATCAATTCTGAAAATTTACAGTAATGTTTTAATCTTTTTTGATATTCATTTTCACCATCTAAAAGAAATTTAGATTTAGTTTTACCAATTATAATTAATTTAATTTTCATTTCTTAAATTTAGAATTTTACAGACATATATATTATTAAGAGCCATAAATTATTCAAGTAAAATTAACAGATGAAAGCATTAGTAATCGGAGCTACAGGGGCCACAGGTAGAGAATTGGTTCAATTATTACTAAAAGACAATGATTTTAGCCAAGTCACTATTTTTGTTAGAACTGCTCCGGCTATTAATCATGAAAAATTTCAAGTTCATGTGATAGATTTTAAGGAGATAGAAAAAAATAAAGATCTAATAAAAGGAGATATATTATTTTCCGCTTTAGGAACTACAAAAAAAGATGCTGGCGGAAAAGCTCAGCAATATAAAATTGACTATACTTATCAATATGAATTTGCAAAAATAGCAGCTGAAAATGGGGTAGCTAATTATTCTTTGGTTTCTTCAGCTGGTGCAAATGCAAAATCTTCTTTTTTCTATCCAAAAATCAAAGGGGAATTAGAAGAAGCAGTGAAAAAACTAGATTTCCAAAAAATTGACATATTTCAACCGCCCATATTAATTAGACAGCCAGACTTAATGAGAGAAGGAGAAAAAAGTGGAATTAAAATTCTAAATAGACTTAATAAAATAGGAATTCTAAAATCTCAAAAACCCTTAGCTGTAGAGGCGCTAGCTGAGAAAATGTTGAAAATATCAAAAACTCCATCTAACGAGAGAGTTACAGTACAAACCACCAAGAAGTTATTTAATTATTGAATTAAATAAAGAAGTATTATTTCTTACTTTACTCTCGACATCTTTATGGAAAATTATAAAATTATAAAAAGGCAGTTTTGGCGAAAATTTCTCAATTTGTTTTACTTGTTTAAAACCACAAAAATGAAATATTAAATAGTCTTTTAAATTAAATAATGAATTTAATTTTTTTGCTACTGATGTATCAAGAACCTCAATTATTATAATTGGCTTAAATTTTTCTAAGTATACTTTAAAACCCTCAATAACCTCTGGTTCATACATCTCTACATCAATTTTAATTAAATCTATTGTTTTAATTTTATTTTGATTAATATAATCATCAAGTTTAAGCCCAGCTACATTATATTCTAAAATATCACCAGAATAGCCTTTAAAATTCTTTAATTTTTCTGGGCTCAAAGAAGCAGAAGTCTGGTTTTTATGGGGAGTATCATAAAAGATTTGATTTTCTGACTTATTGGATAATGCTATTTTTTCGCATGTAATATCGTAATTATTGATTTGATTATTTTTTTGAAGTTGTTTAAAAGTATTAGTAGAAGGTTCAAAAGCAAAAACTTTAGCTTCTTTATTTATTGTTTTGGCAACTAGACTATAAATACCAGTATTTGCCCCAATATCAAATATAATATTTGAGTTTTCACAAAGTTCTTTCCAAATCCATCCTGTATCATTTTCCCATGTTTTAAACAAACCATTCCAAAAAGTGTGCTTAGATATTGTATCACCAAAATGAAATAAAAAAAAGTTTTTTTTATCAAAACCAACGTTAAACTTCCCCTCAAAATTTATGTCTTTGTAAAATTTATTATGTGGAATACTGAGCCACCTCAAAGCATGACAAATCATTTTTTTAAATGGATTTATCATGTGGAGTTTTATTAAAAATTTATATACAGCTGTTGTAATTTTCAAACTTTACTAAATACTTTTAGTAAATATATGATATAAATATTATATACTAATCTCCTTCATAGACTGATAGAGAGCCCACTGATTTTTTGCTCTTACTAGATTTTGATCTTTATAACTAGTTTTATAATAGCTATCCCCATTTAAATAATCGGTTAAAAATCTAACACTTTGCATAAACGTTATAGCCATCCCTCCAAAAAATAGATTTTCTATTTCTTTTTTTCCTAAGGCTACTTTTTTTGTAAACTCTTGTATTATGGTATTTATAATTTCCATATTGCAAACCACCTTATCAATTTCCTTAGATTCCTCCCCTACAGGATTACTGTAAGTTCTAATCATATCTCCAATATCGGAAAGAACACAACCAGGCATTAAAGTATCTAAATCGATTAATGCCAAGACTTCATCCGTTTTTTTATCAAATAAAAAGTTATTGATTTTGGTGTCGTAGTGAACTACTCTTTTGGGTAGAGAATTACAAACTTCGTCCCATTTTTTCAAAATAGGCCATTCTTTTTCAATTTCATTTATTAGAGATCCAGTTAACAATAACTTTTTCTTATCGCCATTTAAAATAGCCTTTTTAAATTTTTTTGTAATAGAGTTGCCGTTGTGAAAATTTGTTAATGTAATAGTAAGATTTTCAGCATTAAAATCAGATAAAAGATGGTAAAATTCTCCAAGACACGTTGCTGCACTTTTCACTTGAACCAAAGAGGAAACTCGATTATAAGACATGCTATTCTTTACATAAGGCATAAGTCTCCAAACCTTATTTTTTACTTTTAAGTACCTCCCTTTAATTGGAAGTGGAAAAGAGTAAGGATAATTTTTCCTTTTAAGCCAATTACCAACAGTTAGAATATTTTCTAACCCCTTTTCATAATTCGGAAAAATATTGGTATTGATAGCTTGAAGTACGTACGAGTTATTGCTAGAATTTAGTACAAACGTTGAGTTTATTAACCCAGATTCAACTCTTTTAATGCTAACAATAGATTCTTTTAATCCAAAGCCTAATAAGATACTTTGAGCAAATTCTAGCTCCACAAATTCTTAGGATATACTCCGTTTTCTATGTGCTTATTCAAAGCGTCGATTGCCATTTGCTTGTCTTCTTTGTAGGTTACCCCAAACCAATTATCGTTAGTTGGAATAACTGCAAAAGCTATTTCGCCAGCCTTAATTTTATCAGAAACAATATTAGGGATATAATATTCTGCAGTAGGGCTATTGCTATTTTCTTTCATAAAATTATGAAGACCTTCCTCAATATCTTTAAAAATAGAAGGATGAAAGCCCCAATAGTTCATAGAAACATAAGATTTTGGATCAACTTCTCCGCTAGGCTCATCAGAACCAATATTATATTCTACTTTTTCTCCTTGTCTGGCTAATTTCTCTCTTTCATTAACCTCAACAAGATTATTCTTTGAATCTACCTCACATACCCCGCGATTTACAGTACCATTTTCTGAAAGTGTATTTTCTAGAATATATCCAAGCATTGACATATTAGAAGGAGAGCATTCATGAGCTAAAAAGTCAGCCATAATTTTAAAAGAATTGGCTCCATAATAGTCATCTGCATTAATTACTGCAAAAGGCTCTTTAATTACATCTTTGGCTACTAATACCGCATGAGAAGTGCCCCAGGGCTTGGTTCTCTCTACTAAGCTTAGTCCTTCCACCTTAAAGTTAACTGGCTGATAAACATACTCAATATCAATTCTACCGTTAAAAGCATCAAAAATTTCTCTAAAAGCAGCGTCAAACTCCTCCCGAATTACAAAAACAATTTTTCCAAATCCTGCTTTAATTGCATCGTAAATAGAATATTCTATTATTGGCTCGTTATTTGGCCCTATTCCATCGATCTGTTTTAGACCACCATATCTGCTACCCATTCCAGCAGCTAAAATTAAGAGTGTTGGCTTCATATAAATATATTAAGCCCTTAAATTATAACAAATATTCGGTGTTGATGAAGTTTGAGTGATTAGAATTTAAAAGATCTTGAAGAATTTTATTGTTGTATTCGTTATCCTTGGACGCAACAAAGGTTCTAATGGAGAAAGATCTAAGCGCATCAAACACACTCAAAGTTCCAACGGCAGAGTTTTTTCTTCCTGTAAATGGATAAACATCTGGACCTCTTTGGCAAGAGCTATTTAAATTTACTCTACAAACTAAGTTTGCTAAGGTGTCTATTAAAGGCCCCAACTGTTTCACATCTTGGCCAAATAAACTTACTTGCTGGCCATAATCGGAGCTGGCCATAGCATTTAAAGGTTGGTCTATGTCTTTAAAAGAAACTATTGGTATAACAGGGCCAAACTGCTCCTCATGGAATAAATCCATATCCTCGTTTACTGGATACAATATTGCTGGGTAACAGTAGTTAGGAGACATTTCACCTCCTTTTTTATTCATTACTTTTGCTCCTTTAGAAGTAGCATCTTGTATTAACCCTTTTATATATTCTGGTTTTTGAACTTCTGGCAAAGGAGTTAGAAAAGATCCATCTTCCCATGGCAAACCAAATTTTAGCTCATCCACCGCTTTGGAGAACTTGGCGATAAAATCATCTACTACATCTTCGTGAACAAATAATACTTTTAACGCTGTACATCTTTGTCCATTGTAAGACAATGTTCCAGAAACACACTCTTTGATAGTAAGGGCCATGTCCGCATCTTTAAGAACTATACCTGGGTTTTTTGCTTCTAGCCCAAGGATTAATCTAAGCCTATTTTTATTAGGATGTAAATCTTGTAATGCCACTGCTGAGGAACTATGCCCAATTAATGCAAGAACATCAATTTTCCCAGTTTTCATTATTGGAGAAGCAATTTTTCTTCCTCTTCCAAATAAAATATTTACCACCCCAGGTGGAAAAGCTTCTTTAAAAGCATCTAGTAGAGGAGTTATTAGTAACACCCCTAATTTAGCAGGTTTAAAAATGGCTGTATTCCCCATAATAAGTGCTGGTATCAATAAAGAAAATGTTTCGTTAAGAGGATAATTATATGGTCCTAAGCAAAGGATAACCCCTAACGGTCCTCTTCTTATGTGGGCTCTAATATTTCCTTCGGTGTCAAATTTTGCACTTTTTCGGTCTAGCTTTTTGTAAGCTTCAATAGTGTCGTAGATATACTCTACAGTTCTATCAAATTCTTTTGCTGCATCTGTTGTGTTTTTGCCAATCTCCCACATTAATAGCTCTACAATTTCTTCTCTTTTAGTAGCCATTATTTTCACGAATGTTTCCATGCAAGAGATTCTCTCTTTGACTTTCATAGTTGGCCATTTCCCCTGGCCTCTAGAAAATGCATTTACCGCTGCGTCCAAGGCTTTTATAGAAACATCTTCGTCCAAGTCTGGAACATTTCCAATTAGGGTTGGTCCTATTTCACCTTGTTTATTTTTGGATAGATAAATATTTGAAAACACGTCTGCGCTTGGCCCTGTCCAATTGGTGATTTCCCCATCAATTAAGTACTGCGTACATTGCACATTTGGAACATTTACATCATTTAAAGAATTCATAGTTAAATATTTTGTTTAACAAATAAACGAAAAATTTAAACAAAAACCATATTTATTTAGTTGTTTCAATCTTATTTGCTAATTTTTATTGGTTATTTTTATTTTTATTTCAAAATTGTCCATTATGAAGAGCTTACCATTTTTTATATTTTTAATTGTTTCTTTTTTACAATTCAATGGCCAAAATCCAGGGGATACCACCATTGTAGAAACCTTAGATTTTAACGATATCACCAAACGAAAAGGGTGGTATATTTTTCCTTCTGACACCAACGAATACCACAAGGTTTTGATGTATTATACATTAAAATGCGATGCTGCCACTACACAAGATAATTATGCATGTGGAGAATGGGATTACACTACCTACACTAGACTTTACAATCACCAAAATGTAAATAGCCCCTATTATTATTACAGAAATTCCAATCCAGAAACCATACAATACAACGACCATCCAAAGTACGATGTCCAACAAAATTTCTCCTATAATCTTTCTATAGATTCCACCATCTCCCAAAACAGTTTTACCATTGGCACTGGCTCGGAGAACACTACAGAGCTTCTTAATACCACTCAAAAATCTGGTAAAACTCAATACTTAATTCTTGCCTCCGATCTTCAAAACCAAGGGTTGTTTGCAGGTAACATTTCAAGAATGTCAATTGATTTTCAAAACCAGGGGGAGAGTCTAAAAAAACTTACCATTAGAATGAAGCAAACAATTCTTTCTGAACTTACCGACTCAACTTTTGAAGTAGATAATTTTTCTACGGTTTACAACAATTCTATCAACCACCATCCATTAGGAACAACAACCTATAATTTTCTACAACCTTTTGCCTGGAATGGTACAAGTAATATTGTTGTAGACTTTATTTTCTCATCGAATTCTACCAACACCAATTATACAACTGCATCGGATAGTACAGGGTTAAATATAGGACTTGTACAAGGTCACAATGGACATCTAGATTTTAAAGACGATGACATTGTAGACATCCCCTCTTCTGTATTTGCAAATGTAGATAGCGCAGTTACCATTTCTTTTTGGTGTTATGGGGATGAAAATTTAATGCCTTTTAATTCCTATATTTTTGAAGGAAGAGATGCTAATGGATACCGAGTAATAAATTGTCATTTGCCATGGAGCAACAGTAGAGTTTATTGGGATGCTGGAAATAATGGTACGGGATCTTACGATAGAATACACGAATTGGCAAATATTAATGATTTTTCCGGCAAATGGAACCATTGGGCGTTTACCAAGGATATAAATAATGGAGAAATGAAAGCTTTTTTAAATGGAGAGCTTTTTATGAGTGGAACTTCTAAAACTAGATCTATGGCAGGAATAGTAAAGTTCAGAATAGGTGGAAATGCAGCAGCAAATTTTAATGGGGTTTACGATGGTAAAATAGATGAATTTAGAGTTTGGAACAAGGCATTGGACAATATTACTATTAAGTCATGGATGAATAAAACTATAGATAGTGGCCATCCTTTTTATTCCAATCTTCAGGCAGCTTATAATTTTGACGAAGAATCTGGATTTGTGGCCAATGACTACAGTGGAAATTCTAGAAATGGCACATTATTGGGGCTTCCAAAATGGGAACATGCAGATTTATCTTTGAGAGGATTTGACCTTTCTACTACTTCCAATCGACCAAAATTCACTTTCTATAAAGGAACTTACAATAGTCATTTAGATTCTGTACTTTTTTTGGACACCAATTATTATTCACCAGTTAGTATTATTGAAACATTTCCCTATGTGGATATGAATGTCACAGGAATTTCTAAAACTTTAGTGGATACAATTTATGGCTATGAAAGTGGTTGGGGTTATACTTATAATTCTAGTGGAAACAAAATAGACTCTTTAGATTTTGGAATAGACCATCAATTAACCAACCAATACAAGCAAGATATTCATCAAATTCAAAACTATGTAACTCCTTATGGAATAGGATTAAGTTTAGGTCAATTTGGATTTAGATGGGTTTACGATGTTACAGATTATTTGCCATTATTTAAAGACACTTTAGAAATTTCTGCAGGCAACCAGCAAGAACTAATCGATCTTAAATTTTTATTTATCCATGGGACACCACCAAGAGATGTATTAGATTTTAAAACCATTTGGAGAGGAGATTATGGACATGCTAATATTGCCAACGATGTTTCTATGCCCGCAGTAGATGTTCCTTTGCTTTCGACAGCAAGTAATTTTAAAGCAAAGACAAGAACCACTGGTCATTGGTTTGGAGGATTTCAAAATTGTGCAGAATTTTGCCCTAAATACCACCATTTAAAAGTAAACGGCACCAAACAATTCGAGTGGCTAAACTGGAAAGAATGTTCTGACAATCCAGTGATGGCTCAAGGAGGAACATGGCTTTACGATAGGGCAGGGTGGTGTCCAGGAACTTTTGGAACCACTTACGATCATGAAATTACACCATTTATTTCTTCGGGAGATACTTCGGTGAATATTGATTATGGGATGGAAGTTACTAGCGGTGGAATGGAAGGAAATTATAGAACAACCGTACAGCTGGTTTCTTATGGAGACTATAATTTTCAAAACGATGCTGGGATAACTGACGTGTTAGCTCCTAACGACTGGGAATTCCACACTAGAATTAATCCTATATGTGACCAACCTCGAATTTTATTAAAAAATACTGGGGAGCAAGACTTACTCTCAGCCCAAATTGATTATTGGATTTGTGGTGGGCCACACGAAACTTTATCTTGGACTGGTCAACTAGAATTTGACCAAGAAATAGAAATCGAATTACCAATTTCTAGTCAATCATTTTGGGACTACGCACAGTTTTGTAAGGATTTTCATGTTGAAATTATGCAAGTAAATGGTACTGCAGACGAATGCCTAGAAAACAACCATTACCTTACTACTTTTGATGTTCCTCCGGTCTATCCAGAAGGTATAGTGCTTTGGACTAGAACCAATTTAGCAGCCAACGAAACCAAACTCTATATTCGAGATGTAGATGGAAATATTGTTTTTTCAAAGACCAATTTTCAAAGCAATACCTTACATAAAGATACTGTCATCTTACCCACTGGCTGTTACCAGCTTGAATTGGACGATACAGGAGAAGACGGTCTAGACTTTTTTGCCAATAACGATGGCTCAGGCTTTTTTCAAATAAGAAAAACAACAGGAGCGCCACTAGCTGGCTTTGAATCTGATTTTGGAAAAAATATTATCCATTATTTTACAGTAGGCTATGGTCTTTCCATTGAAGAAAATACCAGTATGTTTGATTTTAAATGTTATCCAAATCCTGCCCACAATGAGCTAAATATTCTGACCAATGGCTTTGTAGACGATGTCCACTTTGAAATATTAGATGGTTTTGGCAAACTAGTTTTTCAAGAAAAACTAAATCTGTCTAAACTCAATAACAAAAACTCAATAGATATTTCTAAGCTAAGTAATGGGGTTTATTTTATTAAAGTTTTTGATTCCTTCCACACGAAAACAAAGCGATTTATCCACCAATAAAAAATCCTTTTATTAAGTTTTAAATAATTGATTTTCATATACATATGACTTTATTGTCCTCTTTTATATTTTTTTATTACTATATGTTTTAACATCCTATTAGGGTTATTTTGTTTAAATTTCACCTATGAAATTAACCAATGTAGTATATATTTTTTTACTTTTTGTTTTAGCCTCCTGTTCTAACTCCGCAATTGTTTCTCACCATTGGGCAAAATATGTAAATTCTAATCCGGAAATTACCAATCTCAGTAGCTCCTTGAATAACAAACCAGTTGGTCAACTTTTTAGATTAATTGAATTAGAAGAAAACGCTCCTAACAAAGACAGTATTGTAATTGTAACCAAAACTGGTAAGACTTACAAAGGAATAGTTTCTAAATCTGACTATGATGGTTATTTTATAAAAGTGGATAAAAACAGAGAAATATATATTAGCAATATTGAGATTAAATCTATTCAATTTATTAAAAATCCTACGGTCACAAATGCCCAATCTTTAGCAATTGACCCAAGGCCTGATACAGCTATTATAAAAACCACAATTTCCAGAGAAAAAGTAGCTGAGCCCAGCAATAATAATTCTTTAGAAAATGATGTTTGGGACAATACCAATTCTGAGTTTGAAATTTCTAATTCAGATACTCCTAAAGCTGAGTTACAATTTGAAGAATCGTCAACGAAAAAAGTTCAAGAACCCTTAAGTATACTAAGCTTCATATTTACCTTATTGGGGTTTATAACTGGCATAGGATTCCTATTAGGAATGATTTTTGGAGCAATAAGTTTATCAAAGATTAAAAAAAATCCAGAAAAATTTAAAGGCAAGGGAATAGCTAAGTTTAGTTTTATTTTGAGCACAGCTGTGGTCGCTGCAGTTTTGTTTCTTTTTTTACTTATTGTAGCAATTCTTTTAGCAATATAAAATTATATATTAATTGCAATCCATTCTCCAACTTCATTGGTTTTATAAAACGATCCGCCATTACTGGCCAAATCTTTAGTGACAATTTTTGACCTTAAAGAATCATTAACAGCATCTCGAATTGCGCGACCTTCTTCCATTAAGCCAAAAGCATCTTCAAACATCATAGCAGCCGAAAGTATGGTTGCTAGTGGGTTTGCTATATATTTACCAGCTACTTCTGGGTAAGACCCATGAATAGGTTCAAATAACGAAGTTTTATCACCTACTGAAGCGGAGGGCATTAAGCCCATGGATCCGGAAATTACGGACGCTTCATCGGTTAAAATATCACCAAATAAATTCTCTGTGATTAAAACATCGTAACTATTTGGCCATTGAACCAAGCGCATAGCAACTGCATCTACAAATTCGTAGGAAACCTCTACTTGCGGAAAATCTTTTTCCATTTCCTGAACCGTTTCTCTCCATAGTCTAGATGTTTCTAATACATTGGCCTTGTCCACACAGCAAAGTTTTTTAGATCTTTTCATAGCCATTTCAAATCCTTTTTTTGCCAATCTTTTTATTTCTTGCTTGGAATAAGAACAAATATCATATGCAGTTTCCCCACCATCTTTTCTTCCTTTCTCTCCAAAATAAATACCACCAGTCAATTCTCTTAAAAAAACCAAATCTGTTCCTTCTATTCTTTCTTTTTTTAATGGAGAATTATTAATAAGGGATTCAAAGGTAAAAGTAGGCCGAATGTTGGCAAACAATCCCAAATCTTTTCGCATTTTCAACAAACCCTGTTCTGGCCTTACTTTTGCTAATGGATCATTGTCGTATTTTGGATCTCCAATTGCTCCAAAAAGAATAGCATCAGATTCCAAACAAATTTTATGGGTTTTTTCAGGATAAGGATTGCCACAATCTTCTATAGCTGCTGCTCCAACCAACCCTTCTTTCCATATAATATTATGGTCAAATCTTTTAGCAATTTTGTCACATACAAGAACGGCTTGTTCTATGATTTCTGGTCCAATTCCATCACCGGCCAATAAAGCAATTTTTAAATCCATTTTCTAAGTATTAAAAAAGAGTTTTTTTCGCAAAATCATTGATTTCATTTTTGATATTTAATAAGTAATCAATGTCATCAAAACCGTTCAATAAATTATTCTTTTTGTAAGAACTAATTTCAAAACTAGCAGCTAAATTATTTTCTTCAACAGACACCAATTGGGAAGGTAGGTCTACCATAATTTTTGTAGATGGATTCTCATAGATAATTTCAAATAAGTCCTTTAAAAATGCTGGTTCAACTTTCACGGGAAGAACACCAATATTTAAACAATTATTTTTAAAAATATCTGCAAAAAAACTGCTAATCACACATCTAAAACCATAATCATAAATAGACCAGGCGGCATGTTCTCTTGAAGAACCAGAGCCAAAATTTTTACCAGACACTAAAATTTTCCCTTTGTAGGCAGGGTTGTTCAAAACAAAATCTTTGATGACGGTATTATCCTGGTTATACCTCCAATCTCTAAATAAATTATCCCCAAATCCTTTTCTTTCAGTTGCTTTTAAAAATCTAGCAGGTATTATTTGGTCTGTATCCACATTCTCTATTGGAAGGGGAACACCTGAACTTTTTAATATTGTAAATGGTTCGTATGCCATAATTTAATCTATATATTTTCTGGGATCAGTAATTTTACCTGTAATAGCTGCCGCAGCCACCATTATCGGACTTGCCAAAAGCGTTCTAGACCCTGGGCCCTGTCTCCCTTCAAAATTTCTATTGGAGGTGCTTATTGCATACTTTCCTGCAGGAACTTTGTCATCGTTCATTGCCAAGCAAGCGGAACAACCAGGTTCTCTTATTTCAAATCCTGCCTCTTCAATAGTTTTCGCCACCCCATTTTTTCTAATTTCTTTAGCTACAAAATGAGATCCAGGAACAAGCAAGGCTGTAACATTTTTCGATTTTTGGTATCCTTTGACCACTTTTGCAAAAGCTCTAAAATCTTCTGCTCTACCATTGGTGCAGCTCCCTAGAAATACAAAATCTATTTTTTTCCCAACCATGCTCTCTCCATCGTTAAATCCCATATAATTTAAAGATTTTGCATGCGAATTTTCTCCACCTGGAGCACTTTTTGGAATCTTTTTAGAAAGACCTATTCCCATTCCTGGGTTGGTTCCATATGTAATCATGGGCTCAATATTTTCTGCATTAAACATATATTCCTTATCAAAAATTGCAGATTCGTCAGAATATAAAGTGCTCCAGTATTCCATAGCTTTTTCCCATTTATCTCCTTTTGGGGTAAACTCTTTTTCTTTTAAAAACTCGTAAGTTTTTTTATCTGGAGCTATCATTCCTCCTCTTGCTCCCATCTCTATACTTAGATTGCACACAGTCATTCTTCCCTCCATAGACATATTGGAGAAAACATCCCCAGAGTATTCTACAAAATAACCTGTTGCTCCAGACGTAGAAAGATTAGAGATAATAAATAGTGCAACATCTTTCGGGGTAACTCCTTTTTTTAAGCTTCCATCAATATTAATACGCATTTTTTTAGGCTTCATTTGCATAACACATTGTGTTGACAAAACCATTTCTACTTCAGAGGTCCCAATTCCAAAGGCTATCGCTCCAAAAGCACCATGAGTAGAGGTATGAGAATCTCCACAAACTATGGTTGCTCCAGGAAGAGTTATTCCATTTTCTGGTCCTATTACGTGAACAATTCCATTTTTTTCATGTCCCAATCCCCAATAAGAAACATCGTGTTCTTTGGTGTTTTTCTCTAAAGTTTTAAGCTGATTTGCAGACATTGGGTCTTTCACTGGCAAATGTTGATTTATAGTAGGCGTGTTGTGATCTGCGGTTGCAAAAGTTCTATCAGGGAAAAGAACTTTGATATTCCTTTCTTTCATTCCCTGAAAAGCAACAGGGCTAGTAACCTCGTGCACCAAGTGCCGGTCTATAAATAATATGTCTGGGCCACCACTTACTCTTTTTACAACATGAGACTCCCAAACTTTATCAAATAAAGTAAGATTATTTTCCATTTTTCTTTTCCATTATTTCATATAGATCTTCATCGTGCAGAAGTTTTCTTTTATCTGCTAAGGTTAAAAAATCTGCATAAATAGTTTCCATTTCAAATTTTGTCAGTTTGAACCCCAATATAGACAATCTATGCTTTAATGCTGCTCTTCCGCTTCTGGCAGTTAAGTCTATGGAAGACTTGTCAATTCCTAGTTCTGAAGGATCAATTATCTCATAGTTTTCTCTATGTTTAAGAAACCCGTCTTGGTGAATCCCCGAAGAGTGAGAAAAAGCATTTTCACCAACAATTGCTTTGTTTCTTTGAACGGGCATATTCATCATTCTACTCACTTTTTTACTCAACTCTAATATTTTTAAAGTATCAATTTCAGAATATAGTTTTAAATATGGATGAGCTTTAAGAATCATGGTTATTTCTTCTAAGGAAGTGTTTCCTGCTCTTTCTCCAATTCCATTCATAGTGACCTCCACCTGTCTTGCCCCATTTTGAATTCCAGATAAAGTGTTGGCTGTTGCCAAACCTAAGTCATTGTGACAGTGAACAGACAGTATAGCCTTGTCTATATTTGGAACATTGTTCATTAAAAAGTTAATTTTTGCACCATATGCTTCAGGTAAAGTATAGCCAGTTGTATCCGGAATATTTATAACGGTGGCACCTGCCTTAATTACTTCTTCCACCATTTTTGCCAAAAAATCTTGATCTGCTCGACCAGCATCTTCCGCATAAAATTCAATATCGTCAAAATATTTTCTTGAGTATTTTACAGCAGAAACAGCTTGTGCCAATATTTTTTCTCTGGTAGAATTAAATTTATATTTAATATGCATATCTGATGCACCAATTCCTGTATGAAGTCGTTTTCTTTTCGCTTCTTTTAATGCCATAGCAGCAGTATCAATGTCCATTACAACTGCTCTACTTAGTCCGCATATTATGGATTCTTTTACATTTTTTGATATTTCAGAAACTGAGTTGAAATCACCAGGACTTGAAACGGGGAAACCAGCCTCAATAACATCTACCCCAAGACTTTCCAGATCTTTGGCAATTTCTACTTTTTCTTCTGTGTTTAATTGACACCCTGGAACTTGTTCACCGTCTCTTAAAGTTGTGTCAAAAACATGTATTTTAGTATTATCCATATATCCAAATATAGAGCAAAGTAGGTGTACTAAATACAATAACCTATTGTAGTTATTACCTCTTAGATGTTGATATCAGCTATTTTTTGAAAAACCTCTCATCGCTAATTCCTTTATCGTCAATAAAGATATCGGCACCAAACTTAACACCAGTTCTTAGGGTATGGAATTTAACGCCCCAAGATTTTAATTGTTCCATAGTAAAGAAAAAATAGTTCTTTCCACTTACACATCCTCTTGCAGTGTCAATAAGAATGGTATGTCCCTGATCATAGAGTGTATTTACAATTTCTATTCTCTCCTTTTTTGGGGTGGAATCTTTATAATTATTGCCATCTGTATTACATAAAGTTCCATCCAAGTCAAAACAATAAACCATGAATTATTAATTAATTAACCTAAATTAACCTAAATTAACCTAAATAATTAAAAAAAATAATTTTAATTTCTTAACTTTAATTAAAATAAAAAAATGAAAAAAATAATTAAACTATCATTCATATTATTTATTACAATACTATTTTCCAATTGTACAAAAGTAAAATATGGAGATGTTACTTTTTGGCAACAGACTGGAAGCGGTTATGGAATCACTGTTGTCGATATAGATGGGGTTACTTCAAATATTACTTCAGAATATGGATCGACACCTGATTGTGGATCTTCTGGATGTGCAGTTTTTAATAATTTAGAAACTGGTACTTATAATTATGGGGCTTCAGATGGTACTGACTCCTGGAGTGGCACTATAACCATTACTGAGGGGTGTTTGACAATGGAATTATATTAAAATACATTATTACATACGGCAAAATTAAGATAGAAATTAAATTTCATTAGTTTAAAATATTAAACTTTAACCAATTTTCTTTTATAATTAAATTATTTGAAAAGAGATAATGTTAATTTTGCCCCATGGATATTTTAGATTTTGAAAATAGTACGTACAGTGTCAACCTAAGAAAGCTAACCAGAAAGTCAAGATTAGGTTTTGGTTACAGAGATATAAAAGACATTACAATTCAAGATATTCTTATAATGAATAAGCACAAAGAGCTTATTAAAATATATTTTGGATTGGGGAAGATTAATTTTATTGACGAAATTTTAGATGAACTTGGCATAAGCGAAGACATGAGAATTCCTAAACCAGGTAAAATAGCAGACTATGATGAAAGAGACAAAGTAGTTGCTAAAGCCTTAAAAGTTGTAAAAGAAAGAAAAAAGGAAGAAGTTGCTGCATTTAGAAAGATGGCCCAAGAGATGAGAGAGCAGCAAAAGTCAGACGATTCTCAAAAATAAGCCTAATTCAAACTTATTTTTCTTAAATAAGAACCATGTTTTGTGGTAATCTTTATAAGATAAATCCCAGAAGCCAAGTCCGGAGTTCTTAAAATAAAATTTCTGGTAAATTTAATAATTTGCCCTTTCATATTAATTAATTCCAAGGATAGAAAAGTATTTAAATCCAAATTTTCAATGATTATTTCATTGTTTAAGGAATTTATTTGTACTTCAAAATTTTCATCTTCATAGTCTTTAGTGGAGCTAGCAGAAGCCCATTTGTCTTCTGCAGCTGGGCCATTCCAAATGAGGGTTGCTAGATAAGGGTTATCAATAAAAGGATTTCTATTTCCTTGTACATTGGCTATTGAATTATTTCTTGTCTCTTCAAATTCAGAAACAGGATCAGAGAAGTTCCAATTAAGAAAAACATCTGGCATGTCACCATTTGGACTAAATAGCTGTGTCCCTATACCAACATTTGTTGGCTCACATTGATTGGGATATCTTAAATACATATACATAATTATTCTTGCAACATCCCCTTTCCACTCGTCTCCCGGATACCAGTTACCTTGGTTATTAGAAGATGAATTTCCATTTCCTGCATCAAACTTCTTATTGCTTCTGCTAGCATTGGTAGAATAGTCACATGCTCTTAAATTATGAACATCTGTTCCTGCCCCAGGGAAATTAGTTATAAGATTAGGAGAGGCCAAAGATTTAGGAAAAACATGCTCTCTGTTCCAAAGCCCAAAGCACGAACTAGTGTGACAAGAAAGAGACTTAGCTCTTGTTCTGTCGTTTTCTACTGTTGCATCGTTATCGTTATATCCATAAACTAAAAGAACTTTGGAAGTGTCTGAAGAAAACCCATCTGATACTTTAATCACATCCCACGTGTCAACAGAGACAGAAGAAGTGTATTCTACTAGTGTTTGGTGGGTGGTTGATATTAAAGTAGACAATTCATTTTTAAGTTGGTCACCAGTTAAATTTAGATTAATGTTTTGGTAATAAGAAGGGATTTGTCCTGTTGATACAGAGAAGCAAAAGAAAATAAATATAAATTTTAGGAAATATTTCAAAGGATAATTTTATTCAATATTACTAAATACTTTTCTTACAAGGTTTATTTGTTCTTTAAAGATTTATAATATCCTTATACTTGGCAGTGTTAAAGCCACTTTCTTTCACTTTTTTAAAGGCAGCACTGTTAGTATCTAGCAATGGGTTAGTATGGTTCAAATGAATAAAATTAATTTTAGATTTCTCAGAATTATTCTCCTCTTTGAAAAGGGCCATTGTCTCAATAATAAACGGATGTGGTATTTCAGAAATATTGCGATTGTTTACCTCCTTGCTATCGTAAAAAGTTCCATCTAAAAGGGCCAAATCTGCTTTCTTAATTTCTTGTTTTAAATTTTTATTCCACTTCCCCCATTTATCAATATCTGGAATAAAAAGAACTGATTTTTTTGGGCCATTGATTTTAAACCCTACCGTTTCAGAAAACTCATCTCTGTGTGGAACTAAAAACGGAGTAATTGATAAATTATTGGAGAGTTTAATTTCTTCTTGATGGTTTATATTATTTAATTTAATATTATTTAATTTAAATAACTGACTCCATGGGCCATTTTTAATTAAAAAACCTTTCATTCTAGTCATTGCAAATACAGGAACAGCCATGCTGTTATAAGATTCTTTTCCTAGATACATTAAACCTGTATAGTGTCCAATATGGGCATGGGTTAAAAAAATACCGTCAGGACTTTTTCCATGTTCAAAATCCGATGTTTTCTTTAATTCTCTACATTGAGTTATAAAATCTGGGGATGCTTCGATAAGCCAATATTTTTTTTCTAAAGGATCTACCAAGCCAAGACAAACTACTTTTCGATTTGGGTCGGGGTTTTCAAATAAGCTAATACAACAAGGTTTTTCACAACCCATGTGGGGAGATCCTGCATCTTGAATGGTTCCAAGAACTATAATATATGGGAGGTTGCCTTTTTGAGAATAAGAAAAAGAGAAAATAAATAAACAGATAAATAATAATCTTGGTCCCATAGAATCAAAAGTAGATTCTACAATTTAATAATTTTATGGGTAGTAGATTTCTCTAAATGATCAATTTTAATAAAATAAGTTCCGCTTTTTAAACTTTCCCAAGAGTAATTATTTATATCCTCTTTGCAAGAAAATAATTTAATCTGCTTGCCAAGAAAAGTGTATAAATACGCACCAGAAATAGGTAAATTATCTTTAAAGAAAAAAGAAATCTCCTCTTGGTAAGGCATAGGATAAATAGATAAAGGCGAAGTTTCTTCATTGGGACTTAAACTGGCAGGACTTGCCTGGTAAACTCTTACATAGTCAACTTCCATTTTGCTAGAGTTAAAAAAAGGATCTATAGAAAACCAACTACTTCCCATAGCAATATTTAGAAGAAGATATTGGTCTTGAAAATAAGGCCAGTTTGCAATATTCTTTGGCTGTGGATTATATTCATAAAAAACTACACTATCCAAACTGAACTTTATTTCATTTTCTGTCCATTCCATTGCATAAAGATGAAAATTATTAGCAACATCTGAAGCCATAATACCGCCATGATTGATGGTATTTCCGGATGAAAAGCTGTTGTGCAATGCACTTTGAATATAATTTGGATTGTGCCCCCAGTGTTCCATAATATCTATTTCCCCACACGCAGGCCAACCTGTTGTGCCAAAAGTAGAAGCCCAAAAACCGCCATTCTCAGTTATATTTTTTCCTAAAGTCCATATTGCAGGCCAAGTGCCTTCTCCGTATGGTAATTTTGCCATTACTTCAACCCTTCCATAAGTAAATGCAAATTTTGAATTTAATCTTGCAGACGTATAGTTTTTGGTAATCCCTTGGTCTGAATAAACTTCTTTTATGGCGACAATATTTAATAATCCATTATTAACATAAGAGTTAGTTATTTCATCTGTGTAGTGTTGCTGCTCACCATTCCACCAGCTAGTTCCATTTGGCAAAAGTGTCTGGTGGAACCATTTATTATCATCGATTGCACCAGAACCATTGAATTCATCGGCCCAAACTAAATTATTAAAGACAGGGTTAAATTGAGCAAAGAAGGAACCCACAGAAAAAAGTAAAAACGAAATTGTAAAAAACCTTTTAAACATTACTTTAAATTTACAACTTAAAATTAAGTAAAAAAAAAGGGAAGTATAAAACTTCCCTTAAAAATTAATGTATTTAAATGATTAGGCTTTCCCTAATATTCTAAACATTCCAGTTCCGCATGATGGACATTTACCTTTCATGGCTTTTCGTCCATTTTTCATTGTAACTTCGTTAGCGTCACTAATTTCTTTTTTACTCTTACATTTTACACAATAACCTTCCATAATTATTTATTTAAATTTTAATTAAGCTAAATATAGGATTTATTTAGAGGCAGACAAAAAATATCAGAGGAAACTTAAATATCTGCCTCTCAAAAACGCTTTAATTCTTTAAATCACAACTCTTTAAATACTAATTTGTAAGCGCGAGTGGTTATTAGAAATAAAAATAGATTGCACTGTAAAATCAAAATACTATTATCCCTTAAGGCCTTATTTGACTAAGTTTTTGAGCTGTAAAAAGCTAATCCAATTAATACAAATTGAATAGGCAACCTAACCCAAGACGCAAAAAAACTAGAAACACCAATTGCTTGTTGAGCATCTTCACTAAATGCCAAATAAATATTGGCAGGATATACAGCTATTAACAACAATATAATTCCCCAAGATGCATAAAATCGTGTTTTTTTAAATATAATTCCAATTCCAAATAGTATTTCTAGAACTCCACTAACATATACGGATTCTTTATGCAAAGGAAAACTTGGAGGCATAATTTTTAAAAAAAATGAAGTATCTATAAAATGCTGGAAACCAACCCAAACATACCCTATACCCATTAGATAAATAAAAAGAGTTTTTAATTTCATTTTCTTCTTCTCTTTCTTCTTTTAGTTTTTATCTGTTCAATAGCTAAACTCCTAAGTTCTGGGCCTTGACTTTGCAGGATAGTTATAGGTTTAAATTTAATAAGCCCATATGGAACTCCTTCTTTGATAGCTAAATTATTAGTATTAAGATGGGCCCTTGTATTGTCTAGAAAAGTTTTCATTTTCTGAAAATCTTCTTTATTTGAAAAATATTTTTCGTTGTAAATAGGCCTTGCACATGGCAAGATCTGAAAATGATATTTTTCCTGTTCAATAAATTTATGAACCCACACAGGGATATACTCTTTTCGAGAAATAAGAAGATTATTATCAGTTTTTTTAAAAGAAAGTCTAAGCATTGCTCCTCCATCTTTGCGCTCAGCACGTTGGTTAGAAACAAAATTTCCAAGGGAAAAAACCGTTAAAAATTCTTGGTTGTTTTTTTTGCTATACTCCATTGGCTGAATTACGTGAGGATGCGAACCTATAACTATATCTAATCCTAAATCCTGAAAAAACCGATTGTATTTTTTTTGATATGAGTTAGGGAAATCTCTATATTCATATCCCCAGTGCACAAAGACTATCAACTTGTCTAGGTCTTTATTTTTAGCATTTGTAACATCTTTTTTAATTAAAACAGAGTCTACTAAATTCACATAAACAGGGTCAGAAAAAGGCAATCCGTTAGTACCATAGGTATAATTTAATAACCCAATTCTAATCCCATCTTTGGAGAGCACCAATAAATTATCCTTCTCTCTATTTTTAACATCTTTAAAGGTTCCCGTATGTAAAATATTTAAACTATCTAGCACATCTAAAGTTCTGATAACTCCCTTATTTTTTCTATCGCAGGAATGATTGTTTGCTGTTACCAAGACATCCATTCCACTATTTTTACAAGCTACAGCCAATTCATCTGGAGAGCTGAATTGAGGATAACCCTTGAAAGGTTTCCCCGCAAGAGTTACTTCCAAATTTCCAATTGCAAAATCTACTGAAGAAATTATATCTTCTAACGGATTAAAAACTTCTGAATATTCATATTGTTTTTTATTTTCTTGCCATGCTGATTTTATCTGAGGACCGTGGCCCATAATGTCTCCCATAAATAGAAAGCTAATTTCTTGAGCGTTTATAGAACTAGACCATAAAAAACAAAGTAGGTATAGAAAGCTAATTTTAAATACTGAGTTAAGCATTTTTGTCGTTATAGCATCTGTGGGTTTCTTCTTCAATTTGTTGAACGATTTCAAAGAGCTCATCCTTAATATTGTCAAGATCTGCCCCATTATTTACGGTAATAAATTCTTTGACTTTTTCTAATCTCAAGTTGATGGTATCTATAGTCTTGGCAGTTAGTTTCATTCTGTTCCAGCAACGAATTTTAAAGAAATAGAGTTTACACAATGTCTAGTATTTTTTTCTGTTAACTGCTCTCCAATAAAAACATGTCCTAGATGTCCTCCACATTCATCACATAAAATTTCTGTTCTTCTGCCATCGGCATCTGTTATTCTTTTAACAGCCCCTGTAATTTCATCATCAAAACTAGGCCAACCACAGTTAGATTTAAATTTGTCTTTGGAAGTGTAGAGAGGAGTTTCACACCTTCTACACAAATAAACTCCATTTTCATAATGATTGTTGTACTTTCCAGTAAAGGGATATTCAGTTCCTTTGTACACAATAACCCTTTCTTCTTCTTTTGTAAGAGAATTGTACTTTTTTTCACTCATAATACTAGCGGGTTTAATATTTTCTGTCTGGCAGGCTATAATATTACTAATGATTAAAAAACCAATAGTAATAAGGGCATTATTTTTCATTTCCAATAAAATTACCAAATAATTCATCAATTTTTGTTGCGAGAATTAAATCTTTTTCAGTAATTTTTTTTTCATCGTGGGTAGTCAAGCTAATTTCAATACTACAATAAGAACTTAGAATGTCAGGATGATGGTTATGAGCATTTGCAGCATCTGCAACTAGATTAAAAAAATCAACAGCCAAATCAAAGGTTTTAAAAACAAATATTTTGTGAATTTGTTCCTCTTTTTTTTGCCAATTAAACTTTTCAGTAAGCTCCTTTAATTTAAGATAAGTCATTTTCTATTTTTTTAATGTGTTAAGGTAGTTTTCAAACTTTTTCATCACCAGTAAATGTGCTTTTGCTTGTGTAAACTTGTAGACCAACCACGGAAGCCTTGGAACAAATTCATGAATGGCTGTAATAATATAATTTCCATCTAAAATAGATCTAAATTCTAACCATCCTCTATTTGTTCTTTTCGTTAGATAGCCACCTGTGATATAAAAAAGTTGTCTGTTTTTATCGCTTCTGTTTTTTATATATTTTAATTGCAGCAGGCAAATGCCAAAAAGTTTAAATTCCAACACCTCCTTTTTTTCTTCGGCAGCAATAGTTCTATTAAATATTTTACTAAGCCAAATAGGGTAGGACTGAGCAACCCAAAGTGCAGTTTTTTTACTAGGATTAGAAATTCTTTGCACACTCCTTACCGTATTTTTATCTTTAGTTTGAGCTAATCCAATTGGGGCACTTGGAATTTTAATATTTTTATCTAAAGCTCTTTGAATAGTTTCTTTAATACTGTAGTCTGGCAAATCCTTTAAAACAAGTTTTGAACTCAAGGTCATATCGTGGCGAAGACTTTCAATTAAAGGAGAAACAAAATTACTATTAGAACCGCTGAATAGTCCCACCCATAATTTTGACATTCCAAGAGAGAAAAATGGTATTGAGAAGATCCATCTTTTCTTTTTCATTTCTCTAGCTGTCATTTTTAATATGTCCATGTAGGTTACAACTTCAGACCCTCCAATTTCAATTGGATTATTATAATAATTTTCATTTCCAATTATTTGATCAATACTTTTAAGGGCTACTCTTAAATCAATTGGTTGATTTTTTGATTTTGTCCATTCTGGACAAGCCATAATTGGCAGGTTTTGAACAAGCTTGGTAACAATTCTAAATGAAGATCCACCAGGACCTATTATAATTCCTGCTCTAACCGCTGTAACTGGTGTTGTTCTAGATCCAAGCACCTGTTCTACTTCAAACCTTGATAGTAAATGTTTTGAAATATTTAAATTGTCTTTTGGTAGTATTCCCCCAACATATACAATATGCTTTAAGTTGCAATTTTGTGCAGCTCTTGAAAAATTATCTGCTAAAAGCAAATCTGTATCTTCAAAATTACTTTGATTTAATCTTGTAGATGGTTGCATAGAGTGCACCAAGTATAGTGCATAATCTACTCCCTCAAGCGCCTTATTACTACTGGATATAGAGAATAAGTCTACCATTCTCCACTCAACATCTGAATTTGAAGGATTTACTTTTTTTCTTGAAAGTGCTATTATATCATATTTGTCTTTGTAGGTTTCTATAAACCACCTTCCAATGAATCCTGTTGCGCCTGCAATTGCTAGTTTTTTTTTCTTGGACAATTTTGTTACCTAATTTTATTTCAACAATATCTGACTTTAATTTGGCAAATCATTTCCTATTCAAATATTTTTTTTTAAAAATTAGCAGTATTGTTTAGTACCTTTCTTTAATGTCTTTAACTATTTATATTTATTTTGGGATATGAAAAATCAAGTTAAATTTTTTTTAAAAGGGGTAAAATCTTATAGACAAGCTTTTACATTTCTAGTTAAAAACAAGTTATTGTATTTTTTTCTTTTTCCAATTGCGTTTAATTTTTTGATATACTTTTCTGGACTTTCAGTCTTGAACGATTTCAGGTTGTTAACCACTCAATATTTAGAAAGCTTTTTAGAAAGTTTTGGAGCATCTGAAGATTGGTGGATTTTATTTTTAAATAAATTATTTTCTATTTCTATATGGTTGCTTTCAAAGGTTTTATTCTTCTATGTTTTCAGTTTATTTGGGGGCTACCTGACAATTATTTTTTTATCTCCCGTGTTTACCTATTTATCCGAAAAAACAGCTTCTATTCAAAAGGGAAAAACTTATAATTTTAATTTCTCTCAATTTGTTAACGATATTTTTCGAGCCATTTTAATTTCAGTTAGAAATATCCTCCTCCAACTTTCTATGGTATTTGCACTCTTTTTAATTGGATTTATCCCTGTGATTGGTTGGGGAATTTCAATTTTTGGAAATTTATTAATAGTTTCTTATTTCTATGGATTTTCTTTCTTGGATTACACCAATGAAAGAAACCAACTTTCGATAAAAGAGTCTGTTAAAATAGTAAGAAGAAAAAAAGGTCTTGCAATTGGACTTGGCTTGGTTTTTTATCTATGTTTTTTTATTCCATTATTAGGCGGGGTTATCTCCAGTTTTTTAGCAATAATTTCGGTAGTAGCAGCTACAATTTCTTTGGAAGAAACTTCTGATAATTAATTATAAGAGGGTTTTAATTATTTGAATCATAGAGTTAAATTCCTTTTCTTCATAAAGCCTTGTCAAGAAAACTATTTTTCCATTTTTATCTACAACAATATTTCTAGTAACTCCAGCTCCTTGAATAGTAAAATCTGAAAATATTTTTCCATCCGGGTCGTAAGAAATAGGATATGTAACTTCCATTTTCTCTATAAAAAGATCTACTTTTTCTTCGGGTTCTTTGGTGTCGACGCCAATTAATAGAAAATCTTCATTCTTAAATTCTTGCCAAACTTTTTCTTCTAACTCTGGCATTTCTCTCCTACAAACGCTACACCAAGACCCTGTAAACTGAATAACAACTACCTTGTTTTCCAAATTTTTATTAGTCCAAACCTCTCCATTTCTCATATTCATTTCCAAAGCAGGAAGAGGGTCACCAACACTTACTTTATAGCCTCTGTTTGTTTCGTTTTGACAATTCACAAAACAGTAAATTATTGTGAAAAGTAAAAAAGTAATGGTCTTTCTTGTAATCATGATCTTAAGAGCTTAATTAAATATACATAAATAAATTAATGAGAGATCAATTGCAGAATTTATATTTTTCCGCTAAAAACTACCATTAAATTTACACTTTACCTTTTGCTAATTCTATTGCCAGAAATTTGTTTTTGCCTAGAGGATTTAAATCGAAATCCGTTTTTATCTCTTAAGTTAAGATGCTTGGTTTTTCTTCCCTGTACTCTTTCTCGCCATTTCTTCCAGTTTTTTAGAGTCATCTCCTGCTTCATTAGCATGATTACTTCTTTTTCAGAAATATTAAATTGAAAAAAAATAGCTTCAAATGGCGTTCTATCTTCCCAAGCCATTTCTATTATTCTGTCTTTATCTATATCGCTTAAATGTTGCATTCAAAACTAATTATTTTCCATTCCGTTCAATATCCAACATTCTATTTTTTCAATTAGAGTATCATTTAGAACATCTATCAAACTGGAGTTTATTGCAGGCGTGAAATCTTCATCGTATGGCATTGTTCCTGCATTTATTTCAGACATAGAATGATCAATATTATCCACTATACTTTCATAATCTTCTAAAACAACACCAGCATAATTTATATTGCTATTGTGGCAGCTTGTACAATTATTTAAAAAAATGGGTTTGATTTCAGTCTCAAATAAAGCGTTAGCCTCACAAGGCAGAGGTTCAGTAGTTTTATCTTTGCTGCAAGAGAATAATCCCTCAACAAAAAGGCAAAATAAAAAACCATATATTACATTTAATTTCATCTGTTAAGTTTTAAAAGTTAAAAAAATTAACTTTATAAGCAAATATGAAAGTATTATTTAGAATAATCCTACTATGTCCATTCATATCTTTTGGATCTGTATTTTCTCAAGAAGAATGGGATTTTGATAAAAAAAATCAAAACAAACCGTTATTTCTAGACACACGAGCCATAAATGGACATACAGTTAAATTACTAGAAAAAAAAGTTCTTGAACTAAGAATCACTCACCGATTTGGAGAAATAGCAACTCCCCAGTCTTACAGAACATTATTTGGACTGGATAATTCTTCTGATATAAGAATTGGTTTAGAGTATGGAATGACAGAAAACTTCATGGTTGGAGTTGGTCGATCTAAAGGAGCTGGACCTTTTTTAGAAGTATGGGATGGGTTTTTAAAACTTGGAATATATAAAAACAAAGAAAGAAATATTAAAATTACAGCTTCCTCCCAGCTTTTTTTCACCTCTATGCCCAGCTCCAATAACCCTATTGAATTAACCAATTTCACAAAGTTAACCCACAGATTTACCTACCATAACGAAATATTATTTGGCTTTAAGCCTTCTAAAAAAATAACCCTTCAAATAAGTCCCGGATTTATTTATAGAAACTTGGTTAACTTCCAAGACAATAATTTCTTGCCTCATATTTCATCAGTAGCTCGTATCCACTTATTTAAAAAAGTCAGCCTAATCTTAGAATATTATGCCAATTTTAACACCACTGAATTTAGAAAAAACAATTACGTAAATCCATTTGGTCTAGGAATTGAGATAAATACTTTTGGACATGTTTTTCTATTGAACTTTGTCAATTCTAGAGGGATTGGGGAAGGGCAATTTTTACCTTACACAAAAAGCAAATGGAGCGAAGGAGAATTTAGATTCGGCTTCACTATTGCGCGAAAATTTAATACTTAAGACTATGAAAAAATTAATACTATCGACTTTATACATTACAATACTATCTTTTGGATTTTCCCAAGATTTTAAAATAAACTCTTCAGAGTCTATTGTGGAGTTTAATTATTTAAGTGAAGAAGCTGTCGGAACCATAAAAGGAGTTTCTGGCACTATTCATTTTGATATAAATAACTTATCAGAATCTTATTTTGAAACAAAGGTTAATATTTCATCTATCAATACCTCCAACAAAACAAGAGACAAACATTTAAACGCCCCTGATTACTTCCACACCGAGAAGTATCCGCATTTAATTTTTAAAAGTGAAAGTCTTAAAATGGAAGAAAGTGAATTTGTATTAGTTGGCAATTTGACTATTAAGGAGATTTCGAAAAATGAAGAAATCAGATTCACTTATAAGGACAATGTCTTTGAAGGTAGATGTGTTATTTATTCCAACGATTATGAGATTAAAAAACAGAAAACTAGACTAGACAGCAAAATTCTTATCAAAATCACTGTTCCAGTTTTGTAAGAAAATAATTTTTGGGGAGCAATTCATTTTGTCCTTATCTTTAAGTTATTGAAAAGTCTATTCATTTCCATATTATTACTTGCTGTACCTTCTTTTGCCTTAGCGATTGACAAAGAAGAAGCCTTATATTATGCAGATTGGATAGATACCATTCAAGACAATAATTTAACCTTATCAAAGGCTTTTATTAACGAGAATCCTTCTAAGGCTCTGCTTTACATCTCTCAAGCAATAGTCAATACTGAAAATAATTTTCTAAAAGCAAAATGCTATATCCAGAAAGGGATTATTTATAATTATTCTTACTTAAACAAGAGCGACTCTGCTTTAGAAAACTTAATTGCAGCAAGAGATATTTATTTAGAAAATGATAAAAAGAAAAAGTTAATTTTTAACAATATATTAATTGGAGAAGTTTACAGAAAAAATGGAAATATAGAAAGGTCAAATCAACTTTTTAAAAATGCGTTTTTGCAGGCAAAAGATATAAATGCTTATGCTTTAATGTGTTTAGGATATTTAGCACAAATAGATCTTAATCCAAATATTTTAATTAAAAATGACGATAGTCTAAATAATTTGGTCAATAACATCTACGAATCTGAGTTAAAAGCCTATGCCTATTTTATAAGTCATAAAAGAGCTGTAGATAATCAGCTTTTTGATTTAGCTGTCCAATACTTGGATAGTGCAGAAAAGCTTTATGAAATAGATAAGTCACATACACAATCTATTGAAATGCTCATTAAAAAAGCAGAAATTTTTGAGCGAAATAACAATCTGCAAATGGTAGTTCAGCTTAACGAATCTATTTATGAAAAATCTATCACTCATAATTTTGGAAAAGGCCTTATTTACAGCTGTTATAAACTCTCTGATTTTTTTGAATCTATAGAAAGATACGATTGGGCAAACCCTTATTTAAAATATATAAATAAGATTAAAATGGCAGAGGGAGATAGAGAGCTCAATGAAAGAATTTTATTAGCAGAGAAAGAGAAAAAAATAGATGTTGAAAGAGTTAAAACAAAAAATGAATTAAAGTTTCAAGGTTACTTAACATTTATTGGATTTGGTATTGCTCTTTTCATTTTAGCAATAGCCATTTATATTTATTTTGCATTTAAAACCAAGTCAGAACTTGCCAATAATCTTCTTTTAGCCAATACACAGAAAGAAGAGTTAAAGAAAGAAAAAGATGATTTTCTAGCATATACTACCCACGAAATTAGAACTCCTCTTTCTGCAGTTATTTCAGCTTCTGAAATCTTGGACCGAACAGAACTAAACTCTTCCCAAAAAGGCCATTTAAATGCTTTGAAAAGCAGTGCTAGCAACATTCTATTTTTAGTAAATGACATTCTGGACTTGGCAAAGCTTGAAAAGCGTAAAATCTTTTTAGAGACTATTCCATTTAGTCCTGCAAAAGTGATTGAAAATGCTATTTCTATTTTAAATAGCAAAGCCTTGGACAACAACGTGAAGGTCGAATTGATTATTGGAAATAAAATTCCTGAGAATATTTTAGGGGACGCTTTTCGTTTTCAGCAAATAATAGTAAATCTTTTAGACAACGCCATAAAATATGCACCTGGAGGAGTTGCTAGAGTAGAGCTTAAAAATATAAAAAATAAAACCATTGAAGTTCAGGTTAGTGACAATGGTAAAGGAATCGAACAAGATAAACTTAAGCTTATATTTCAGCCTTATGCACAAGAAAAAACAAATACCTCTAGACAGTACGGCGGCACTGGTTTAGGTTTGGCAATTTGTGATCTTTTAATAGAGTTAATGGGTGGAGAAATTAAAGTGGAATCTAGCGAATTAGGAACAGATTTCACATTTAAAATCCCATATGAAATAGCAAAGAAGAGAGTTTTAGAAAATAAAGGTTTGGTTTCCCCAATTAAAGAACTTAAAATATTAATGGCTGAGGATGACCAGCTTAATGGTCAACTATTTAAAGATCTAATACAAAATACTGTAAATAACGTTACTGTAGACTGGGTTATAAATGGAGAGGAAGTGATGGAAAAAGTGACTGCTAAGCATTACGACATCATTTTAATGGATATAGAAATGCCTTTAAAAAATGGTTTTGAAACAAGTTCTGAAATAAGAAAATCTAAGAATTCCAAAATTAATAATATTCCCATTATTGCAATGACAGCTCATTTGGTAGAAGATGTTTTAGAGCGATGTTATCAAAATGGAATGAATGATTGTATTTCCAAACCATTTCAGATAGAGATTCTCTACAAAAAAATATCAGAGACGATAAAAAATATTGATTTAGGTAAATCAATAAGCTCAAACAATAAGGCAAAATATTTAGAAATATTTATTAGAACATTTAGAAAAGACTTTAAGGAACTAAATGATTCCATTAGCTCTGAAAATTTATCTCTTGTTAAAAGTAAATTACATAAAATGAAAGGTTCTTCTGCAACTATGGAATTCAACGATATTGCAGAATGTATTGCCGCTATGGAGTTAAAAAAAGTAGTAGATTTAATGGAGGATTTAAAGCTACTTAAAACTTTATTTCTTTCTAATACTAAAGAAAAATTACAGTTATGATAAAGACTATTATTGTAGACGATGACGAACTTTGTATTTCGGTTATTGAGGACATGATTGACCAATTAGAAGAATTCTCTTGTGTGGGAACCTTTCAAAATGCATTAGATGCTTATACTTTTATTAATAACAATCAGGTAGATGTTTTATTCCTTGATGTAGAAATGCCTAAAATGGGAGGAATTGAGTTATTGAAAAATCTAGAAAATCCACCTTTAGTAGTAATGATTACTTCTCATGATGAATTTGCACTTGAGTCTTACGAATACAATGTTACAGATTTTTTAAAAAAGCCAGTAGAGTGGGCAAGATTTATTAAAACTGTAAAAAAAATAAATAATAAGCTTTTTGGGTTGGGGGCAAAGTTGGTTGAAAATGACGATTCAGAACATGTATTTATTAAAACAGACTCAAAACTTGTTCAATTAAAGTTTAAAGAAATTTTGTGGGTAGAAGCTCTTGGGAATTATGTGAGGGTGCATACAAAAGAGGAAAAGCATACTGTGCTAACTACAATGAAAGAACTTCAAGCAAAGCTTCCAAACAAAGACTTCCTTAGAGTGCAAAGGTCATTTATAGTAAGGTTAGATCAAATAAAATCAATAGAAGACAATTATATAATTATCAATGATAAAGAAATCCATATTGGAAAGTCTTACAAAGAAGAGTTAACTAATAGGTTAAACTTATTATAAAATTTCAAAATCATATTCGCTTTCTCCCTTCCTAGCTTTGTCATAATTAGGCTTCATTAATAGATTTTCTTGTCTCTCCCAGTCTTTTCGACTCTCCATTTTAATTGTCGTAAAAAAACCCCAGTACGAATTCTTACTCATACTGTCCCAGTGAATAACTAAATTTCTTCTTTGAAGTGTTTGAAATAAATTAAAAGAAATACTTACTATAATAAAAGTTAAAACTCCATTTTTTAAAAGGGTTAGTTTCTGATTTAAAAGCTCTCCAATTGGAATTATCAATAGTGGATAATAATCAATCATAGGCCTCATCCCAAACCCTCCTCCAAACCACCAACACCACCAAGAGGAAAATAGGTAAATAGTGGCAATCAAAGTAATGATAATTGGCAACCCCCATTCGTTTTTATTTTTGATCATTTTATAAATTCCTAAAAAAGATAGAACGAAAATAGGGCTGTATACCAACCATCCTTTTCGGTAGCTAAAAAGAAAATTTAATATTCTTGGCCTATCAAAGTAAAACCTTTCTCCAATGTAGGAGTTGAATATCCAATCTCCTGTAGCCCATTTCCAGTAAATAAATTGAATAGAGCATATTGAAAGAGTTACTAAAATTGTTAGTACTAAAAGTTTCGTGTTTTCCAAAGACCACAATAATCTTTTTTTAAATGACTTCCAGCTATAGACATTGAAAAGAAAACAGACTAATCCGAACAAAATATTGGTTGGCCTAACAAGAAATAACAATCCTAAGATTAGCCCTAAAAGTACTGCTGTCTTAAGATCAAAGCTCTTAAAAACTTTGGTTGTAAGGTACATTAGAATGGAAGCTAGAGAAAATGTATAGGCATGAGACATACAAGGTTCAGTAGTAGAGTAAAAAAATAGATTACTTCCCAAAAAAACTAAAAGCAATAAAATAGAAACAATTTTTTTATGATATAGCTTCAATAGTACCTTACTTAAAAAGTACATGCCAATTATAAGATAAAATACACAGGAGAATGTTAATCCAATTTCATAAACTTTAGAGAACCCGTTTGCATTTATTTCAGGACTTAGAATTGCAAAGGCATGAGCAACTAAAAAAAAGGGGAGATATAAGATTGACATTCCCATTGTTGTTTTAATAACTTTGTTTCCATTTGGGGCAGTTTCTGGCCAAAACTGGTGCTTCTCAGCATAATTAGTAGTTGAATTTTTTAAAAAGTTAAATTTTAAATCTTGGTGCACAAAAACTGCTGGCAAGTAGGAATAATACGAAGTGACGTCCCAATTAATTAATGCATTTTGTTTCTCTGCATTTTTCCAAGGTCGGATATTCAAAATCACCACTATTTGAATTAATAATATGGCAATCAAAGTCAGTCTAACAAAAGATACCTTTTTCAATAAATTAGAGATTTAAGGTCATAATTGCATTTCTGGAATTTCGCTACTATTTACAACAAGTTTTCCCTTAGTAGCAGATTTTATTGCTTCAATCGTCACACCAGGCGCCCTTTCTAAGAGTTCGAAGCCTCCATCAGGTAAAATATTTAATACTGCAAGATTTGTTACTATTTTTTTAACGCAATTGACACCAGTTAGAGGAAGGCTGCAGTTTTCTAACAATTTGCTTTCTCCTTTTTTATTGGTGTGCATCATGGCAACAATAATATTTTCTGCACTAGCTACTAAGTCCATAGCACCCCCCATTCCTTTTACCATTTTACCAGGAATTTTCCAATTGGCAATATCTCCATTTTCTGAAACTTCCATAGCTCCTAAAACAGTAAGTTGAACATGTTTCCCTCTTATCATTGCAAAGCTCATAGAGGAGTCGAAGTAAACTGCTCCTGGAAGGGCTGTAATGGTTTGTTTTCCAGCATTAATTAAGTCAGCGTCTACATTTTCTTCCCTTGGGAACGGGCCCATCCCAAGAATTCCATTTTCAGATTGGAACTCAACATTTATTCCATCAGGGATATAATTAGCAACTAATGTTGGAATACCAATCCCAAGGTTCACATACCAACCATTTCTTAGTTCTTGAGCAATTCTTTTTGCGATCCCAATTTTATCTATCCCCATATTATTTATTTTCATTTACGATTCTTTGCTCTATCCTCTTTTCGTAATTTGAACCTTTAAAAATTCTCTGAACAAATATTCCTGGAGTATGAATCTGATTTGGGTCAAGTTCACCAGTGGAAACCAATTCTTCAACCTCTGCGATAGTAATTTTTCCTGCCATCGCCATAAGAGGGTTAAAGTTTCTTGCGGTTCCTTTATAAATTAAATTTCCTGCCGTATCCCCTTTCCATGCTTTTACAATTGCAAAATCTGCATTCAAAGCAGTTTCTAAGATATGGGGCTTTCCATTAAAATTTCTTACTTCTTTACCTGTACTAATTTCAGTGCCAAATCCTGCAGGAGTAAAAAAGGCAGGTATTCCAGCTCCAGCAGCTCTGCATCTTTCTGCTAAAGATCCCTGCGGGATAAGATCTACTTCGAGTTCTCCAGAAAGCATTTGCCGTTCAAACTCTTCATTTTCTCCTACATAAGAAGAAATCATTTTTTTAATTTGTTTATTCTGTAATAGATAGCCTAACCCAAAATCATCCACTCCTGCATTATTAGAAATACAAGTCAATCCATTTATCTTCATTTCTACTAGTGCTTGTATGCAGTTTTCTGGTATCCCACAAAGCCCAAAACCTCCCAGCATTATGGTCGCCCCACTAAAAATGTCTTTACAGCCATCAGCAGCATTTAAAACTTTTTTTTCAATCATTTATTTACCAGTTATCGTCATTAGACCATTCATCTTCTAGACCGTCTTTTACCTTAGAGTTTTTAATAGTTTCATTACAATCAATGGACGATTTCAACATAGTCTCAGGCATTTGAAAATCTTCTTGTGAAATATTCAAGGAATCGTCAGCATTTATATACTTTGTATAATATGCAAAAACAGGGAGTGCAGTATTGGTTCCCATTCCCATACTTAAAGTATTAAATCTAACAGATCTATCTTCTGCTCCCACCCAAACACCAGTAACTAAATCAGGAGTTAAGCCCATAAACCACCCATCGGATTGATTTTGAGTAGTTCCCGTTTTCCCTGCTATTGGCTGAGTTATCCCAGCATATGGTCTTTCTGCTGTTTCTTTAGCTCTTATACGAATTGCTGTTCCACCTCTTAAAGGATTGCCATAATCGTTTTTTAGGGTAGGGTGACTTACTCCGCTAGTTACCAACTTCATCATTTCCAAAATTGAATATGCAGTTTCCTTGTTCCAAACTTGTTTGGATTCTATTTTAGGCTCATAAATTAGGTTGCCAAATTTGTCTTCAATTCTTAGAAGGTAAACGGGCTTCATATACACCCCTTGATTAGCAAATGGAGCTATTGCACCAACAATATCGTGAACAGAGATGTCGAAAACCCCTAAAGCCATTGCAGGGACTTGGTCAAACTTAGAGGTGTCAATTCCCAGCTGCGCCACTCGGTTAAAAACATCGTTAATCATAGATCCTTTTTTGATGATACTTGCCGTAATATTATTCATTGAATTGGCCAGAGCAAAAGATATAGAAGTCAAGGCTCCAGTAAAGTTGTCCCCTGAGTTGGTTGGGCACCATAGTTTTTTTCTAAATTCATTAAAAGGTACTTCAATACAATATTCTATATCCGGCACTTGATAACATGGATCTATAACACCAGATTCCAAAGCGGTAGCATAAACAAATGGTTTAAAGGTAGATCCTACTTGCCGTCTACCCTTTTTAACCATATCATATTTAAAATGTTTAAAATTTGGACCACCAACCCAAGCTTTAATTTCTCCATTATGAGGGTTCATAGACATAAGACCAGACCTTAACAGACCTTTGTAGTATCTAACAGAGTCTTTTGAAGAAAAAAGAGTGTCTTTTTCAAAATTTTCTGAATTCCAGTCAAAAACTTTAACTGTTCTTTTTTCATTAAGTTTTTTATCAATTTCATCTTTTGTATGAAAAGGACTAACGGTTCCGCAGTAGGAGCATTCAAATCCTTCCGCTTTTTTAACAATATATCTTTTTGGTCTTTCACAGTAAGAACAGGCCTTTCCTACTAATTTTTTATAAAGCATGGATTGTTTCAGAGCTCTAGCCAATATAGTATCTGCTTGAGACTTAGTTATATCATTTGAAAAGGGCTTGTTTTTATTTTTTTCATTGTTCCTTTCAAATGCAGCTTGCAAATAATTTTTAAAATGAGATTCAACAGCTTTTTCTGCATGTTTTTGCATTCTACTATCAATGGAGGTATAAATTTTAAGACCATCAGAATACAAATCATATTTTTCGCCGTTTGATTTCTTAATTATATATTCATCATTCTCGTTTTTTTCAGATAATATTTTCCCCAATTCAAGTCTCAATATTTCTCTAAAATATGGAGCTAACCCAGTTTGGTGATCTACTTTATTATAGTCTAAGTCAAGCTCTAGTTTTTTTGTAGAGTCAAAAACTTCTTTAGTTATGTAGTTGTTTTTATACATTTGGTACAAAACAACTGTTCTTCTTTTAAGAACAGTATCTGGCCTTCTTACAGGGTTAAACAAAGAAGGGTTTTTTGCCATACCTATTAACATTGCAGACTCATGCAAGTCCAACTCTTTTGGTAGTTTATTGAAATAAACTTGGGCAGCACTATTTATCCCAACTGCATTATTCAAAAAATCAAATTTGTTAAGGTACATTGACAAGATTTCTTCTTTGGTGTAATTTTTTTCAAGTTTAGAGGCTATTATCCATTCTTTAAATTTCCTTAATGCAAATTCGAACTTATTCAATCTTTTTCTAGGGAAAAGTAATTTTGCTAATTGCTGTGTTATGGTAGACCCGCCGCCCTTTAAGTCACCTGAAACCAATCCTTTAAAAACTCTTAGTAAGGCTCTTACATCTATCCCAGAATGTTCAAAAAAACGTTCATCTTCCGTAGCAATAAGCGCGTCAACTAATGACTTTGGCAAGTTGTTAAAATGAGTATTGGTACGATTTTCATGGTAATACTTTCCTAACGGAACGTAGTCAGAGCTTAAAACCACACTAGCGAGATCTGTTTTAGGGTTTTCCAGTTCTGTTATCTCCGGTAAAGTCTCATCATCTGCCAAATTAATTAACCCCCAAAGCCCTAGTGCAGGAGAGGACACCAAGAACCAGATAATTAGGAGCTTTAGTAGTTTTTTAAATAATGATGATTTTATTTCTTTTTTTTCTTCCAAATGAACATTTTACAAAATCTATAACTTTAACGAAAATACAGCAAGTTTTGCCTGCATTTAAAAACAAACTATTTTTTGCTTAACAATCTCCTATGGAAAACCGGAACAAAGTTTTATTATATACTAATTTAGCTATTCAAATGGGAATAATAATTGGCATTGGGACCTATTTTGGGAATTATCTAGATAAAAGCTTTCAAAATCAAACTCCGTGGTGGACGTTAATATTTTCTTTAAGTTCTGTTTTCTTAGCTTTTTATCAAATTATTACAACTTTAAAAAACAGATGATTAATAAATATTTAGTTCTAACATTATGTTTTTTTCTTTTTATAGGATTTGATTTTTTATGCGTTAATTTTTTAGTTATTCAAGAAATAAAAATAGCAGATATTTTTATTGTTAATTCTTTTTTGTTGGCACTAACTTTTTCTTTTTTCTTTTTATATAATTTTTTAAAAAAACGATCAAAAACTTCTCCGTTTACTTACTTAGCTCTGAGTTTTTTTAAAATGATTGCAAGTCTTGTTTTTTTATATCCTTTAATTTCTCAAAAAGACATCAATTTTCTTCCATATATATTGCACTTTTTCTTTTTTTATTTTGCATATTTGTTTATTGAAATTTTTTTATTAATGAAGGGTAGTGAGTAATAAATTTATCAAAATACTTTAGTCATTGAAATAATTAATTAATTTTGGCCGAATTTCAAATTCAAACTAGTAAAATAATGTCTTTTTCGCTTAAAAATATTTTTGTATTTGTTGCCTTTATTTTGGTTGCATTTTCACCAGTAATTGCTAGCGAAAACTCTCAAGATTCTACCAAAAAAGAAACTTATAACCCTGTACCTGCCATCATGCATCACATTTCAGATTCTCACGAATGGCATTTTTGGGGAGAGGGAGATAATTCAGCAACCATTCATCTTCCAGTGATATTATGGTCCAATGGAGAACTAATAGGCCCATTTTTGTCTAGTAAATTTCACCACGACAATGATGGACATCATGTTGTTGAATTTAATGGACATAAATTAGTCAGAGTCCATGGCAAAATATATAAGTTAAATGATGGTCAACAAAATGCAACTTTTGACGACCAACATCATGTGTCAAATGCCACTGCCCCAATAGACTTTTCAATCACTAAAAATGTAGCTTCTATGCTTTTTGCATTGGTTTTACTTTTATTGTTTTTTGTAATCTCTGGATCAAAAGCCAAGAAAAACAAATCTGCTCCAAGTGGCTTGTTGTCTTTTCTAGAGCCATTGGTTCTTTTTGTAAGAGACGATATAGTCAAACCAAATATTGGTAAGAACTACCAAAAATACCTTCCTTATTTATTAACCTTGTTCTTTTTTATTTTAATGAATAATCTTGTAGGACTTCTGCCAGGATCTGCAAACGTTACTGGAAATATTGCAATCACTTTAGTATTGTCATTTATAACTTTACTGGTAACTAATATTTCAGGAAATAAGTCTTATTGGGGGCATATTTTTAATCCTCCAGGAGTTCCATTAGCTCTTATGCCTATTATGATTCCAATTGAAATTGTTGGAATTTTCACCAAACCATTTGCTTTAATGATTCGACTTTTTGCCAATATTTCTGCAGGACATATCATTATTTTGAGTCTAATTTCACTAATATTTATGGCCCAAAGCGGTTTGGGAGATGTTGCAGCATGGAGTTTGTCTCCCGTGGCTGTACTATTTGTTTTATTTATGGATTTAATTGAAGTGTTAGTAGCATTTCTACAAGCTTACATTTTCACATTGTTAACTTCTTTATTTATAGGGTTAGCAACCGTGGATCATCATTAATAACATTGTTTAACCTTAAAAAATAAAAAAATGGGAACAATTACAGGAATAGCAGCAATCGGCGCAGGTTTAGCAGCGATTGGTGCTGGAATAGGAATTGGTAGAATAGGTGGATCGGCACTAGAATCAATGGCAAGACAGCCAGAACATTCTGGAATGATTCAAACAAATATGATTATTGCTGCAGCACTTGTTGAGGGTGTAGCATTATTCGGTGTTGTTGTAGCTTTGCTGCAAGGCTAATTATACTAATAACAAACTAAAAGTAGATGCTGGAGCGTTTGGCTTCAGCTCTATTTTTAAATTAAATTATATACAATGGATTCAATGCAATTGGTAACACCTGCAATAGGTTTAATGTTTTGGACAGTAGTAATATTTATTTTATTACTAGTGATTCTAAAGAAGTTCGCCTGGAAACCTATTTTAAAAGCAGTAGATGACCGAAATAATTCTATTACAGAAGCTCTATCATCCGCAGAAAAAGCAAAAGCCGAGATGGAACAACTTTCGGCAAATAACGAAAAGATATTACAAGAAGCAAGGATAGAAAGAGATTCTATAATCAAAGAAGCAAGGGCTATAAAAGAAAATACTATTTCAGAAGCAAAAAATAAAGCTTCTATTGAAGCAGAGAAAATAATATTATCTGCCAAAGAGCAAATTAGTAACGAAAAGATGAAGGCTATGACAGAACTGAAAAATGAAATAGCAGATATATCAATTCAAATGGCTGAGAAAATTATAAAATCAGAGCTTAAAGATGTAAAAAGTCAGAAAAAGCTTATTGAAGAAACATTGAAAAATCAGATGAATTAGAAGTATGATTGCCTCTAAAATCACAACTAGATACGCAAAATCTTTACTTGATTTAGCAATTGACAAAAATCAATTGCAAGATTGTTATAATGACTTACTTGCCGTTGAAGCTCTTTGTTCCGAAAGTAGTGAATTTACTCTAATGCTAAAAAGCCCTATAATTAATACTACTAAGAAATTATCAATTATAAAATCTTTATTTGAAAAAAATCTTTCTAAGACAACTTATCTTTTCATAGAGTTGATTACTAAGAAAAAAAGAGAATCTCTTCTTCATTCAATTTCTAAAAACTTCATTGAGCTATATAAATCACATCACAAAATTATTACAGCTAGTGTTACCACTACTATTCCTTTAGATAAAGATCTTAAGGAAAAAGTTGTTTCATTTGTGAAAAAGAAGATGGGCAAGGATGTGGAATTAAAAGAACAAATAAATCATGATATTTTAGGTGGCGCAATTATTAAAGTTGGCGATTTCCAAATTGACGATAGCGTGAGAAAGCAATTAAAAGAATTAAAAAACAGTTACAATAAAAACCTTTTTATTAAGGATTTCTAAAAACAATAAAATGGCAGAAATAAAACCAGCAGAAGTCTCAGCAATTCTAAGACAACAACTATCAGGCTTTAAGTCTGAAGCTGAACTAGAAGAAGTAGGTACAGTACTACAAATTGGCGATGGTATTGCAAGAATTTACGGTCTTGGCGGAGTACAATATGGTGAACTTATAGAATTTGACAATGGTCTTCAAGGCATTGCCTTGAACTTAGAGGAAGATAATGTAGGTGCAGTATTATTAGGAGCATCAAATAATATTAAAGAAGGAGATACGGTTAAAAGAACCAATAGAATTGCTTCAATAAATGTTGGTGAGAAAATGCTAGGAAGAGTTGTTGACACTCTTGGACAGCCAATTGACGGTAAAGGACCAATCGAAGGAGAACTATTCGAAATGCCAATTGAAAGAAAAGCACCTGGGGTTATTTACAGACAACCAGTCAATGAGCCTCTTCAAACTGGAGTTAAGGCAATCGATGCTATGATTCCAATTGGAAGAGGACAAAGAGAATTGGTGATAGGAGATCGTCAAACAGGAAAAACAACTGTTTGTATTGACACCATTATTAACCAGAAAGAATTTTATGATAGAGGAGAACCAGTTTACTGCATCTATGTAGCAATTGGTCAAAAGGGTTCGACAATTGCAGGTATTGTCAGTAAATTAGAAGAAGCAGGAGCTATGAAATATACTATCATAGTAGCATCCAATGCTTCAGATTCTGCACCAATGCAATTTTATGCACCTTTTACAGGAGCTGCAATAGGAGAATATTTTAGAGATACAGGGAGACCAGGACTAATTATTTTTGATGATTTATCTAAACAAGCAGTTGCTTATAGAGAAGTTTCTTTATTATTAAGAAGACCTCCAGGAAGAGAAGCTTATCCAGGAGATGTATTTTATTTACACTCCAGATTATTAGAAAGAGCTGCAAAAATTAATAACTCTGATGAAATTGCTCAACAGATGAATGATTTACCAGAGTCTTTGAAAGGAAAAGTCAAAGGTGGTGGATCTCTTACTGCTTTACCAATTATCGAAACCCAAGCTGGAGATGTTTCTGCTTATATTCCAACAAATGTTATTTCTATTACAGATGGACAGATTTTTTTAGAAGCCAACTTATTTAATGCTGGTATTAGACCCGCAATAAACGTTGGTATTTCTGTTTCTAGAGTTGGAGGATCTGCACAAATAAAATCCATGAAAAAAGTTTCTGGAACATTAAAACTTGATCAAGCACAATTTAGAGAGCTAGAAGCATTTTCTAAATTTGGGTCTGATTTAGATCCAGCTACAATGGCAGTATTGGAAAGAGGTGCGAGAAATGTTGAAATTTTAAAACAAAACGAAGGTTCTCCTATGCCTGTTGAAGAACAAGTAGCAATTATTTACTGTGGCTCTACAGGAATACTAACTGGAATACCAACTGCTAAAATTAAAGATTTTGAAGAAAACTTTTTAGATTTGATGAGAAGCAAATACAGGAAAGAATTAGATACTTTAAAATCTGGAAAATTAACAGATGAGGTAACAGATTTAATCAAGAAGGTTGTTGCAGAAATGTCTAAAAATTACGAAGCATAATTTACAATGGCCAACCTAAAAGAAATACGAACTAGAATAACATCTGTAGAGTCAACTATGCAGATAACTTCTGCTATGAAAATGGTATCGGCAGCAAAATTCAAGAGAGCTCAGGATGCGATAATTCAAATGAGACCTTTTGCAAAAAAGTTCAATGATATTCTTTTAAATGTTTCTTCTACAGTTGGAGAAACAGAACATCCAATGATGCGAGACGATAAGGGCAAAAAAGTACTACTAATTGCTATATCATCCAATAGAGGTTTGTGCGGCGGGTTCAATAATAACGTTGTTAAAGATATTAAAAAAACAATTGAAGAAAACCCTGAGAATGAATACAGCATCTTAACAATTGGAAAAAAAGTTTTTGATGCTTTTAAAAAGACAGAGTTATTAAACGGTAGTGAGACGTTGCCTGCAGATGCCCAAACTATTTGGGACGATCTAAGTTATGATAACTCTATTTCTATTACCTCTAAATTAATGTCAGCTTTTGAAAATAATGTTTTTGACAAAGCTTTTTTAGTCTACAATTCTTTTAAAAATGCTGCAGTTCAAATTACAGTTAATGAGCCATTTTTACCAGTTGTCCCAGTCCAATCTGATAAAGAGAGTTCAGTAGATTATATTTTTGAGCCGGATCAAGAAGAAATCCTTAAAGAACTCATTCCAAGCTCATTAAAAATACAACTTTACAAAGCCCTTTTAGATTCATTTGCTTCTGAGCATGGGGCTAGAATGACAGCAATGCATAAAGCTACCGATAATGCCAACGAAATGAAAAACGATTTAAAGTTATTTTATAATAAAGCTAGACAAGCAGCTATTACCAACGAAATACTTGAAATTGTTGCTGGCGCTGAGGCTCTAGGTGGATAAACTTCTACAATCTTAATTTTATAAAATCCTTTTGCATAAATTTACCTTTGATGCATTGGTTTTATTCTTCTTTAAAAAACAGATTTTACATTTCTATACTTGCTTTAGTGGCACTTTCTTTAGTGGTTATTGGAGCTACAACATTTTATTTTTTTAAAGAAAAAAACGACCAATATCATTTTCAGAGAATACAAAGAAAGGAAAAGACCATAAATTCTTCATTGCAGTATTTTTTAAATGAATTAGAACCTGCAACCATGAGTGAGTTTATTACAAAAGACTTTGATTACAAACTTAGAGAAATAGCAGATGTTAATAATCTTCCCATTGTAATTTTTAATTTATCTGGTAAAATTTTAATTACCTCGATAGACACCCTTTTTCAGGAGCGATATTCTAGAGATTTAAGTAAAGAGTTATTGATAAAACTAGATCAATCAAAAAATGGCAGATTAGTTGAAAGATCAAGTAATCAAGACATTAACTCTTACTCTTTTGCTTTCAATAAGAAAAATCAAAAAATGGGCATAATTAATATTCCTTATCATCCTTCAGATTACAGCAATAAAACAGAACTGTGGGATTTTTTAAAGAGGTTGCTTACTATTTTTTTATTGCTTTTTATTGGTGCAGTCATTTTAGCATATTTACTTTCTACCTACATCACCAAATCTATTGCATCTATTAGTTCCAAAATTAAAGGTGTAGAAATTGGCGAAAACAATGAAAGGCTTTCATGGGAAAATAACGATGAAATTGGAGTTTTAGTCAATGCTTACAACGAAATGCTAAATAAGTTAGAATTAAGTAAAGAAAAATTAGCTCAAAACCAGCGTCAAATAGCATGGAGAGAAATGGCAAAACAAGTTGCACATGAAATCAAAAACCCATTGACACCTATGAAGTTAAGTATTCAACATTTGGACAGGGCATTAGACTTATCCAAAGGTGAGAATCGAGATACCTTGAAAGATTTTCAGGAAAAAATGCTTCAGCAAATACGGATATTGACTGAAATAGCCGATGAATTTTCTAATTATGCTGAGCTACCAAAAGGAAAAATGAAGGAATTAGATTTAATTGAAATAATCCATAAAATCATTAACTTATTTAAGCATGAAGAAAATGTAAAATTTAATGTGAATTTTCAAAAGGACAGTTCTTTTAGATTGATTGGGGATGAAAATCAACTCATTAGACTTTTCAATAATTTAATTCAAAACAGTTTGCAAGCAATGGACCACAATGGCCATATTGAATTAAACCTCTCCCAAGAAGAGAACAACATTTATGTCTCTTTTATTGATAGCGGGCCAGGTATTACAAATGATATTCAGGACAAAATTTTTGAACCAAAATTTACCACTAAAACAAAAGGAAAAGGGCTTGGTTTAGCTCTAGCTTGGCAAATAATTTTGAATCATAGTGGAAAAATAAGCTTGGTAAAAGAGAGAGTTATGGGTGCTGAATTCAAAATGACATTCAAAAAAGCATGAGTCAAAGAATTGAAGGACTATTTCTTAGAGCTACTAAAATTAAGCACAATTCAATTATTGTAGATTTACTGACAAGGCAATATGGAAGATCAACTTTTGTTTTCACCATTAGCACCAAAAAAAATCAGGCATTTTTATTTCAACCTTTTCATTTCATCGAGTTTAGCGCTGCCTACAATCCAGAAAAAAAAGTAAATAGGGCAAATAGTGTAGAAATGAAATTTCCCATTATTGACATTTTAAGAGACATCCGAAAAACTGGATATGCACTATTACTGACCGAGATTTTAAATAAAGTTTTTCATACAGAAGAAAAAAATGAAAAACTTTTCGTAGAGCTAGAGAAAATGATTATTTCTTTTGAGCATAGACCTTTCAATGCTGTATTTGGAATTTTTTTTATTAAAGAAATTTTAACTCATTTTGGAACACAGCCATTAAATAATTTTGGAGTTGAAACCCCTTATTTTAGTCTTTCGGATGGCAAGTTTACCAATAACTTTGATCCGAATATTGAAGAGAATTTTCCTCATCAACTATTAAATAAATTATTAGGCACGAATATTGATAATATATTTCTTTTTAAAATTAATTCTACAAACAGAAGATTAATTATGGATTTATTTTTGAGGTATATGTCCTATCATGAGATACTAAATACAGACAAGTTAAATTCCATTAAGATTTTACAATCTCTTTACGATTGAGTAATTTATTCAAAGCATATTTCTTTTTAATTTTCCTTTTTTCAAGTGCTTATTACACAGGCCAGAAAATTACTTTTGTCAATGAATTTGGCAATGAATTAAAATTTAAGAAAGTAGTATTTCAAAATCAGTTTAGAAAAGACACCTTTACTACCAATAGAAAAGGAGTTATTCTATTAAAATCATTAAATAATTACGACACCATCTCAATAAACTTTGCTGGAAAAACTTACATACAAAGCCAGCTAGAGCTTATCGAAAAAAACTTTCTGTTTCAGATGCCCAATAACAAAGACCAATCTCTTCCAGTTTTTGTAACTAGCACCTCTAGCTCCACACAATTGCCTACTGGGATGAAAGAGTTAAATCATCAAGTAGTTAAATCCAGTGAGATATTAAATTCTAATGCATCAACAGGGGCAGAACTTTTGACTTTAGTTGATGGAGTAACCATTCAAAAAACCAGTTTTGCTGGTGGCAGCCCAATTATAAGAGGATTCGAAGCTAATAGAATACTTTTGATGGTGGATGGTGTTAGAATGAATAATGCTATTTACAGAGGTGGACATTTACAAAACAGCATTACCGTTGATCCTTTTATTTTAGAGAGTTGCGATGTGATTTTTGGCCCTTCTGCTGTTTCTTATGGTAGTGATGCAATTGGTGGAGTTATTCATTATAAAACTAAAGATCCTACTTTGTTAAATACAAATGATACTTCCAGTTTTTCTGGATTGTATTTTACTAGATTTAATAGTGCAACTAATGAACTTTCCAACCATATTAATTTTAATTTATCAGGCGAAAATATAGCATCTTTAACATCTATAACCTATAAAAAATTTGGAGATGTTTCCATGGGGAAAAACAGGGTCCATGGCTTTCAAAACTGGGGGTTACATAATTTTTATACAGAATTTAATAATTTTCAAGATACAATGATTGCCAATTCCAATCCATCTATTCAGAGTGGAGTTGGATTCAATCAAATTGATTTAACTAATAAAATTCTTTTTATATTAAATACAACTTCAAGATTAATTATCAACTCTCAATTTAGCTCTTCTTCCAATCTTCAAAGGCTGGACCAGCTCAACAATTTAACTTTAAATAATCTTCCAGAATATTCTCAGTGGAATTATGGCCCACAAAAAAGACTTTTGAATTCTATTGCTTTTTCTTCTTCTTTCTCCTCTATATTATTTGATGATATTAGAGCTGTTTTTTCTCACCAATATATTCAGGAGTCTAGGATCACAAGGCGATTTAATAGTTTTTTTCAAAAAAATTCTGTAGAGAATGTTAATGTTCTTGGGTCTAATATTCAGCTTTCAAAATCTATTGGTTCAAATTCAAAACTAGATTACGGAACGGAGATATACTACAATACTGTTGATAGCAGAGCTTATCAACTTAATCTCTCAGACAGCTCTACTTCTTTTATAGATTCAAGATATCCTAATGGAGGAAGTAATACTTTTTTTCCTGCTATTTATGCAAGTTACAATCTAAAAAAAAATAGACTCTCGCTAATTGGAGGAATCAGATACACTTGGAGCCATGCCTCTGGCATATTTAATGACAATATTCTAGATTTTTTATCGGATGGATTTGAAATTAAAAGACACTCACTAAGCGGATCCCTTAGCACTTATTTTTATCCCAATGAAACTACAAAAATATTTTTGGACTTAAGTACTGGTTTTAGAGCTCCAAATATTGACGATTTAGGAAAAGTATTTATAAAGGATCAATTTTTAACAGTCCCTAATAGCCAGTTGGTTCCGGAATATGCTTATAATTTTTCGTTGGGAATCAGTAAGAAAATAGATTTTAAAAACATTCAATTTAGTTTTTCTTCCACTTCTTTTTTCACAATTTTGGATAATGTAATTACCAAACAAAGTTTAGAAATTAATGGCTCTAGCTTAATTTATTACGATAGCAATTATTATGAAATTTTAGCAAATCAAAATAGTGAAATTGGAATAGTTTATGGGCTTAGCTGTTCAGTCTCTATTACTTTTTTAAAAAATCTAAGGTTTCATTCTAGTCTTTGTTATACTAGAGGGACTCTTAAATACACTCAAGTGCCTATGAGTCATATTCCTCCGTTATTTGGCAAACTAAATTTGAATTATACTTTTAAAAAGCTTGAATTTCAAATATTAAATAATTTTAATGCAGAAAAAATTAATAAACTTTTTGGACAAGGGAACACTGACAACCCCCTTGAGGCTTCGCCAATGGGTTATCCTAGCTGGTGGGTAATAAATACTCAGGTTGGTTATCAATACAAAGAATCTTTAAAACTGTCTTTAGGACTGTATAATTTGTTGGATGTTCATTACAAGACTTTTGCATCTGGAATTAGCGCTCCGGGTAGAAGTTTAATGGTATCTGCTAAATTATCTTTTTAGAATAATTTCTTTTTTATAATCTAATGGAGCAACACTAGAATTCTTTTTGGTTGAAATTACCACAGAAGTTTCCAATTGAGCTATCTCTTCAATATTGCCTAATTTATTTTCCAGCAATTTTTCAAAAGAGGGAATATCGCTGGTTATTATTCTTAGTTGATAATCAAACTTCCCAGTAAGTTGAAGACACTCTCTTACCTCTTTAATTTCTTTAATTTGTTTTAAAAAATTAGAAATTGCTGCGGTTTTCTGACGAACAAGAGACAAGTGAACCAATGCTGTAAACCCCAATCCTAGCTTTGAATGATTAACAGTCGCGTGATAGCTTGAAATTACCTGAGATTTCTCCAGCTTTTGTACTCTTCCTAAAGTTGGAGCAGCAGAAAGGCCAATGACCTTACTAAGTTCAATATTGGTAATCTTACTATTTTTTTGAAGAGCTTCTAAAATCTTGAGGTCAATTACATCTAGCTTCATTAGTGTTGTTTTGAAATAAAATTACACTTAATTAGCTTTTAACAAAATTTTGTTTCAAAATAATTTATAAATAGTTGGTCTTGAAGGAGATGCATCGTTTTCTATGTTGGCCATAGAAAGATTTAAAAGATAAATCCCATCATTAATTTCATCTGGAACTCCAATAAGTTCTGTGATGGTTCTCTTTTTATCAAGTTCATTGGGATAATTCCAAAATGCTTTATGTGCCAATAGCTTTCCACCGTCAAACTCCTTGTCCACAGATGGCTGGTCAATTAGCAAATGAACAATTCCACAGTCTCTTATGTAAGTTGCAGTTTCTTCCGATAAGTAAGGCCAATTAGTATTGTTATAGGTCTTTTCATTTAGTTGGTTATAGTTGTTTTGTGTTCTTAGAATAAGAGATTGAATATTTGGCTTTATTTTATCTTTTATTTGTTCTATTCCAATAAAAAAATCACCTTTTTTAATTCCATTTTCCATATCATAACTTGCTTCTTGAGGCCTGATAGTAATTAACTGAGCTGAAAAATGATTCTGGGTAAGTATGTTATTTACAAAAACTTCTTGGTTAGATATATGGCCAACAGATTCTGTATGAGTCATGTTTCCGTGAGGGTTAATAAGTAATTCTTTAAAATTCACATTTCCTCCTTGGTTTACACTTCCAACAAAGTCCCCATTTTTAATAACTTTTATTTGAATTTCATCTACATACCAAGCCTTGAAGCTGTTTTTAACTTTAGAGGTTAAAGACAAATCAATTGGGTAGGTTAGATCTGCTTTCTTTTTTTCGTTATTTACAACTAATTCAACTATCATTCTTTTAAAATAAATAATTCTCTTGAAACATACTCAGATAACAGCCATTTTTCTGGATTCATAGAAATAATATTATTTGTAGAGAGAAGGATTTCATCTTTTAAAAATGTATTTAATTTACTTTCAATTCCCTCTTTTATAGCTTTGGGGACAATACTAAATACATGGTCTTTGTCTAGTCCATTTAAGGTTCTTAACCCAAGCATTATTTTCTCATTTACTATATCATAAGGGGACAAGACTTCTTGTTCAAAATAGGGGATACCAGCTTTGATATTTTTTATGTAAAGTCTATTATTGGAAATATTCCATCTTCTTGTAGAATTTCTAAAGGAATGTGCGCCAGGGCCTAAACCAATGTAGGAAGATTGGTTCCAATAATTAGAATTATGAAAAGATTCCTTTCCTTGAACTGCAAAATTAGAAATCTCGTAATGTTGGTAATTTTTAGATTTCAATTTTTCAGAAATCCATCGAAATTCCTGTTGACTAATATCGTCTTCAATTCTTTTTATCTTTTTATTTTTTTCTAAATGCCCAAAATAAGTTCCATCTTCAATAGTTAAGTGATAACAAGACAAGTGAGTTGGATTGAACTTTAAAATTTCTAATAATTCAGACTTGTAGTCTCTTGATAAATTTTTGGGAGTTCCATAAATAAAATCAAGATTTATATTTTCAAATCCTGCAACTTTAGTATTGTTTAACCCATTTATAACTTGGTTAGTATCGTGACTTCTATTCATCCATTTTAGGATGTTGTTATTCATGGATTGAATTCCAATACTTAGTCTATTAATACCAATTTCTTTATAAAACTCTAGTTTTTCACTAATAAGATCTTCGGGATTAATTTCTATGGTAATTTCTTTTATGTCGCCAATAGACATCTTTTTTTCTAGTCCATTAAAAATAGTTTCTAATTCTAAATTAGTCATTAGAGATGGCGTCCCTCCACCAATATATAGGCTATCAATTTTTTTGGAAAACTCACTTTCTCGAATGTCCATTTCTTTAACGATGCAGTCAATCATTTCATTCTTTGTTTTCATAGAGGTGCTAAAATGAAAATCACAATAGTGACAAGCTTGCTTGCAATAGGGGATATGTATATAAATGCCACTCATCTATTTTTATATATCTTGGAGTCTTTAAAGTTAAATTTAGTAGATAATAATTGTAAATTTACTTTAATCTTTGGTTATGATTACAGGAATTATAAATAGTGTTGTACAGTTAGATTTAAGTCAAAGAGATCTTGGTAAATTCAAAGTAATAGAAATAAACCACTCTGAGAATGAGATTATTTTGTCTAATGGCTCTAAAAAATTTAAATGTAAAATTTTAAAGGAAAACTCAATTGACCAGTCTTACATAGTCAAAATAAATGGTGAAATTTCTACTATTCGTTTAATAAAACAAGTTGAAAAAACAATAGAAAAACTAGGGATTCAAAAAGGGAGCCAAAAAAACATTAATATTTTAAAAGCCCCTATGCCTGGTCTTATTCTCGATGTCATTGTAAAAGAGTCAGATTTAGTGAAAAAAGGCGATCCTGTAATTATTTTAGAAGCCATGAAAATGGAAAACATCTTATCATCGCCTGTAGATGGAATAGTGAAAGAGATAAAAGTAAACCCTCAACAAACTGTTGAAAAAAACAACATCTTAATTAAATTTGAACCATGAAAAATATTTTACTTTTAACAGCATCTTTTTTAATTATTGGTTGTGGTTCAGAAACTCCAGAAGATGGAGCTTTAGTTTCTGTCAAAAAAATACCTGAAATAACAGTAAATGATTACATATATACACTTGGAGAGGTAACAATTAAGTGGACAGCTTTCAAGCACTCTGCAAAAGCACAAGTTGGTGGTAAATTTAAGACAGCAGAAGTAAAAGGGTTTACAGAAAGCACCAACTTAAGCACTGCAATTTCAGGAGTTACATTTAAGATTCCTGTTGCTTCAACAAGCACCAATGATGAGGTAAGAGATTACAAAATTGTCAATTCCTTTTTTAATACCATGGTAGATACAGATTCTATTTTAGGAAAAATTCTTTCAATTGATGAAAACGGTTCAGGAAAACTTGTGATTAACATGAATGGCCAAGAAGTTGAAAAGCAGTACAAATGGGAAATGGACCAAACTAATAAAGAGATTTACCTTAAAACATCCATTGATGTTCTAAATTGGGGAGCTCAATCCTCTTTAGACGCCCTTAACGAAGTATGTCTAGAACAACATACTGGCCCAGATGGCAAAAACGTTTTATGGCCAAATGTAGATATAACGGTAATTGTAGATTTATAATTAAGGCTTTAGGTTTTTAAGAATATATTTTCCAAGAATATCGTATTCAATATTTATTAAATCATTTGCTTTTAAATTCTTAAAATTTGTATTTTCATAGGTATAAGGAATAATTGCAACTTCAAAAGTTTTTCCCTTGGTGTTTGCAATTGTTAAACTTACTCCATTGATACAAACTGAACCTTTATTAACAAGTAGTTTAGGGTCTATATTTGCTCCTTCAAAATAATACCTCCAACTTCCATTTTCGTTAACTATTTTAACACATTTAACAGTGTCATCTACATGCCCTTGTACCATGTGGCCATCTAGTCTTCCACCAATTTTAAGACACCTTTCCAGATTTAAAAGACTTCCGACTTTTAAAAACCCCATGTTTGTCTTTTGAACAGTTTCGTGAATTGCTGTTACAATATGATTTTTATTTGTTTTTTCTACAACAGTTAAACAGGCACCATTGTGCGCTACACTTTGATCAATTTTTAATTCTTTTGATATTTCTGACTCTATTGTAAAGTGGTAGTTTTCTCCTTCTTTTTCTATTTCGGTAATTTTACCTAAGCTTTCTATAATTCCAGTAAACATTTATTGATTATTTGATATGTTTTTTCTTGTAAGTTGTAGATGGCCATTAAGTTCTATTATCTCAATTCCAAATAGTCTAATACTACTAACCAAACATTGAAAGTAGTAGGTCCCGCTTGGACAATCTTGTTGTGTTTCACTTGCAGTTCCGTCCCATAAAAACTCAGGATCTGTTGTTTTGAAAACAACTTCTCCCCAACGATTTAAAATATATAATTCTATTTTATCTATGTACTTAATTGGCATTATGGCTTGGAAATAATCGTTAACTCCGTCCCCGTTTGGAGTAAAAATATTAGGAAATACATAGTTTGGGCAATTGTCAAAGCATACTGTGTCACTTGGTAAACTTTCATTGTTGTAAATCATGGAATCTGTAGCTGTTAAATAATAGCACCCCGCTATAGAATTTACTCCGTTGTATTGATTTTGGTGCTGAAATGTTGTGTCTTCAATATTGTCAAAGAAATTAATTAGTAAATATGCACTATCCAAAAATGGTGTAAAATATAAGGAGTAGGATACAGCATCATCAGAGCAAGAATTGTTAGGATTAGTCCAATTTAAAGTGTTTATTTCCAAATCACAATCTCCTTGTAAAGTTAATGTTGGAGGACAAGGTGGTGTATAGTCAAAAGGTACATCACATGCTTTTTGAGAAAGATTAATCAATGGACTTATTATTGAAGGGTCTGAATATTCTCCAATCGATTTAATAAAATAGCAATATTGTATTCTATTGATCAATCCAGAGTCTAAAAAATAGTTACCAATAGTAGAGTCAATTAAAGTATAATTACCATCTATGGAGTCGCTTCTAAAAATAAAATACATATTATTATTCCATGGCACATTTTCATTCCAAAAAAGTTCTATTTGGTTATCGTTTGGAATGGTTCTAAGATGAACACTTGTAGCAGGATTGCTATATCCGATAAGACTATCAGAATTTAAATAAGTATAATGAAGTCCAACCTTATATATTCTGTTGGTATCAACAGTATTTATGTTTAAATTGCTGTAGCTATTTTCTAGTTCATATAAGTAGTTTTTTGGAGAAAATTGATGAATTATATTTCCATTACTGTTAGTAATTTCGTAGTGATAGGGGCCTTGGTATTGATTTGTGTCTAGTTCTGTTGGGTTAATCCAATTAATAGAATCTATTCCTACAATAGAGTCTGTTTTCACAACACTTACATTGGTCATAACTGCTACTTCTTTTTTTAGTGTTGAACATGCTGTATCAGAAGGACAACTTTCAAGTTGACCAAAATCATATATTCCGGTTACAAAATAACAATATGAGTTCCCAATTTCGAGAGAATCAAAGTCTATGTAAGTAGTGTCGCTGTTAGAAGAGCTTTGATGAATAAGGGTCACGCCAAAGCTTGATAAATTAGGGGGTTGACAACATTCTTCAAATGTATTTATAGAGCCTAATTTTTTATAAATATTGTATCCTAATGCGTTGGAGCAAATGGCTTTATCCCATTTTAAATGAATAGAGTTTCCAATTGGAGATGCAATTAACCCAGTTATCGCTGGAGGTCTAACGGCAATATTAAAAGATTCATAATCCGATAGAACTGGATTTCCATTGTCTTCCAGTTCCACTAATATTGGGTAAGAAGATTGTTGAATATGACTACAATTTGTATTCCACTGTAATATTCCGTTGGCAATACCACTAGTAGCAACAGACGAAAAAGTGGATGGAGAGTTATTTAAATTAAAAGAAAGTCCTGCAGTTATTAGAGTAATAAAATCTGAATCTTGGTCTGTGCCTTGAATGTTAATATTTAGTGTGCTTCCTGCTTTTACACAAGTATCACTAATAGGGGCGATATCTGGAGGGTTATTGGTGCAGTTATTTTTTATTGTTAGTTGAACATCTCTAATAACAGAACCTATTTTATAGCCATTTCTCCATTCGGATATCAAAATGGTAAAATTAAATTCACCAACCATCAACGGATTGTTCCAGCATACAGTTCCAAAAACCGGATCAATAGTAAAATTACCTCCTCCAATTGCATCTGGAAAAACATAATAATTTCCAAATAGCAAAGGAAGTGCATCTTGGCCTAATGGAGCTACCAACTCATAAGATAAAGAGTCTCCATCTGGGTCGTAAGCCATGGGGTTGTAACAGTAAGGCCTATTCAAACATCCTACCGCAGGGCATGGACATTCTGTAAACTGAACAGAGTTGTTTCCTCCAGAAGCTCCTAAAACAGGAGAAATTATCAAGAAAGTCTCTAATGCAAAAACTACATCGTCACTATTCCCATTAGGCCAAACATTTAAAATTCCTGCATTTCTATTGGGGTCTTCCATAGTTATTCTATGAGATCCTGTGGAAGTAAAAGTATGTGTACCAACATAAATATTTTTTTTGTGGCTAAGGGATAATGGGACTTGGGAGGTTCTTAAAAGAGTATCTCTTTGTGCGAACGGAGTCCCTAAATCAAAGTCTAAGAATAGTTCTGGTCTATCTGTTCCGGTCACCGACCCCAAATCAGTACATGTGGTAATGGTAAATTCATAAGTTAGACCTCCAATATGGGTGTAGGTTATTTCACCCCCTCTGTTGTGAGAGCCCCAAATAAATATGGGGATTAATAAAAACAAAAAGTTAAAAGCTCTAATTAACATATTTATTCAAAATTACTCAAAAGGACCATAATTCTTATCATTTAAATATATTTAATAATTGACTTAAGAATAAATAAAGACCTAATTATGGTTATTTTTGTCAATAATCATTCCAAATGCAGAATTTCATCAAATTAGGTATATCTATTGGGGATCCAAATGGTATTGGTCCAGAAATTATCTTAAAAGCTCTTTCAGAAGAAGATGGTTTAAATGGTATTATTCCAATTATTTATTCTGAGTTGGATATTATTGAATTCTATTTGAATCATTTGGGTATTAAATCGGATATAAATATTATTGACGACCCCATCAAAGCCCAATATGGACGTCTAAACATTTTTCAATTAAACAATTCAAATTTTAAAATTGATTTTGGACAGCAAAAAAAAGAAAGTGGTCAAGTTGCTTTTCAATCATTAAGTAAAGCTAGCGAACATGCTGTGAAAAATCTTATTGATGGCATAGTGACAGCCCCAATTGATAAAAACACTATTCAGGGAGATAATTTTGATTTCAATGGCCATACCGAGTATTTAACAAGCATTACCAATAACATCCAATCACTAATGTTAATGGCTCACGACAAGCTAAAGGTTGGAATTGTTACTAATCATTTGTCAATAGACCAAGTGTCCAAGGCAATTTCAGTTGGTACTATTTTGAATAAAATAAGCTTGATGGACCAGTCTTTAAAAAGAGATTTCCAAATAAAAAATCCAAAAATAGGGCTTTTAGGACTTAATCCTCACTCTGGTGATGGAGGGCTTATTGGGCAACAAGAAGTTAAGATTATTCAACCTGCTATTGACCAAGCAATAGAAAAGGGGTTTAAAGTATTAGGTCCGTTTCCAGCAGACGGATTCTTTGCAAGTGGAAATTATAAAGAATATGATGGAATTTTGGGGATGTACCATGATCAAGGGCTTATACCTTTTAAAATTTTAAGTAAAAACCATGGGGTTAACTTTACTGCTGGACTTCCTATTATCCGCACTTCCCCCGATCACGGAACGGCATATGAAATAGCGGGAAAAAATAAGGCGAGCTTTATTTCTTTCCAAAACGCCATTTTATTAGCAAAACAAATTTATTTAAATAGATCTAAAGACTAGCGTTACTTACCACCAGTTTTTTTATTACTCGTCTGTTTTGCTTTCGCTGCTTCAGCCTTTTTCTTTTCTGCTGCTTGTTTTTTTAGCCGTGCCTGTTCTTTTTGTTTTTCCTCTTTTCTTCTTTGTGCTTCAGCAGCTTGTTTTTCCTCAGCAGCTTGTTGTTCTTTTTTTCTTTGTGCTTCAGCAGCTTGTTGTTCCTCGGCAGCTTGTTGTTCTTTTCTTCTTTGTGCTTCGGCAGCTTGTTGTTCTTTTCTTCTTTGTGCTTCAGCAGCTTGTTGTTCTTGCTGTTGTTTTCTTCTTTGTGCTTCGGCAGCTTGTTGTTCTTGCTGTTGTTTTCTTCTTTGTGCTTCGGCAGCTTGTTGTTCTTTTCTTCTTTGTGCTTCAGCAGCTTGTTGTTCTTGCTGTTGTTTTCTTCTTTGTGCTTCGGCAGCTTGTTGCTCTTGCTGTTGTTTTCTTCTTTGTGCTTCGGCAGCTTGTTGTTCTTGCTGTTGTTTTCTTCTTTGTGCTTCCAGAATAGCCTTTTTTTGTTTTAGTTCCAAAAGCATTTTCTCTTCATTTATGCTCTTTTCCTTATCTTCCTCTTTTTCATTATCTTCTTCTTTTTCATCACCCTCATTATCTTCTTCTTTTATACCTGTTTGCTCTTCTTTTGTTTCTTCATTTAATTCCTTCTCTTCATTGTTATTTTCCCCATTGTTTGGTAGATTTCCATAGGTAAAACTAATAACTTCACTTGAAGATCCACAAGTATTAAATGCATTAATTTCATAGTCATGAGTTCCTGGAGATAAATTTATCATCGAAGAAAACACACCATTATTCACATTAAAATTAAATCCCTGAGAAGCTACACCATCAATTTTAAATATTACATTTTGTGTATTATTAATCACTGCACTGATATACCCTCTAGAACTACTAGCTGTTACACTATTGCTATTGGGGCTTTTTAAATTGATAATAGGATTCTTACATTCAATAGCAGCATATTCTATGGAGACTATACTTTCATCTTTTCCGTCATTATTAAATGCTTTTATATTGAAAATATTTAATCCATTTTGCAATTGGAGTTCACATTGAAAATCATCAAAATAAGTATCAAACAGGAAGTTTTTTACAGCATTTCCGTTCATAGTCACACTTACGTTATTAGAATTCTCAACATTCTGTATTTGCCCACTTATTAAAATCATTTTATTGTTGGTATTAAATCTCGGATTGGACGGGTATGAAACTACGATTTTAGGGGGTTTATTTTGAGCTGGTTTTTTAAACGAAATTATTGTTTGGTCAGAATCAACTCCTGCGCTGTTTTTCCCCGATATATTTACTGTATTGTTACCTTCTTTTATCAAAATATTATTTGCTTCAAAAATATTTCCGGAAAATGTAAAGTTATTATGTAATACTCCGTTCAATTTAAATGTGACGTTGTTTGCAGAGGATACATTTAAAATGGCAGCTCTTATATTAACATATAAGGATGGAGAATTAAATGGGCTTTGCCCAGGGCTTGTTATCTTCACGTTTGGTTTTGGAGTTACTACTGGTTTGTAAAAAACAATACTTTCATCCGTAGCATAACCTTGGTTGTTTTGGCCTTTTATGCGAATAATATTTTTTCCGTTTTTCAATACAACATTATTAGCAACAAATTTATTTCCTGAAAAATTAAAATTTGTTAATAGGTCTCCATTTACAGAAAATGTGATGTTATTTTTTCCTACTACATTTAATATATTAGCATCTACTTTTATAAATCTAGATTCTACTTCAGAAGGGCTTTTACTTGGGCTGGTAAACCTCACCATAGGAAGAGGGAATGTTGGGGGTTTATATATTATAATAGTTTCGTCAAAACTAGAGCCTTGGTTATTAGCCCCAACAATTTTTATATAATTCTTTCCTGTTTTGAGCAATACTCCTACTGCTTCAAACTTGTTTCTATAAAATGTAAAGTTTGTGTTTTTAATATTATTGACATAAAATAAAATATCTGCACTATTCAATACGTTTATCACATCAGCGTATATATTGGTTTTGTTATTATTAGAAACATATGGGTTTTTGCCTGGACTAGTTATGTTTACTAATGGCTTTGGCAATGTAGAATTATTGTAGATTATGGTTGTATTGTCTTCTGCTAATCCCACACTATTTTTTCCTACAATTCTTATTCTATTTTTTCCAGGGAATAAGCTTATTGATTTTGCTTCAAATTGTGTTGCTGAAAAATCGAATCCATAGGACCTGTTTCCATTGATGTAAAATTCAATATTGTATTTATTTTCTACATTTAAAATGGTAGCCCTCAAGTTGGTAGTTGAGTTGACAGAGTTATAAGGGTTAGTATAAGGAGTGGTAATATTTACCATTGGATTGGGAAGAGGAGAAGAATAAAAAATAATGGTCTCATCACTAGCATAACCGTGGTTGTTGGAAGCAGAAATTTGAAATATATTGTTGCCATTATTTAGCGGAATATTATTAGCGCTAAAGTATTCACCATTGAAAGAGAAGTTATAAATTCTTTCACCATTTATTTTAAATGTTATTTGACTTCTGTTTTCAATATTTAATATAGAAGCATGAATTGCGGAATATGGGGCGCTAGAAATATATGGAGAAGTATTTGGCACTGTAATTTTAACAGTGGGCGGCTTTTGTAAAGACGGAGTATTATAATATATAGTAGTGGTTTTAAAATCACTTCCATACTGGTTAATTCCTCGGACTCTAACAATATTTTCTCCCGGGGATAAATTTATCTTAGAATATAGAATATCATTTTTAAAACGGTAATTTTTGGAACCAATCCCATTTACTGAAAATTCAATATCGGACCTAGGTAAATATTCTCTATTTGAAATCTCACTTATATTATTGAGTTCTTTATTCTCAAATCTTATTTTTTGAGTATTGAAGTAATATCCTGTTGAGGCAGTATATCCGTAATAAACGGAACTAGAACCTCCAAAATATTTATTTGTAAGATCTCCAACAACTTTGCCAGCATAAAAGCCATCAAGCGTATAGGTTAATGTCTGAGTATATACATTCCAATTGATTTCAACTGTGTGCCAAGAGCCGTCTTCTAAGTTAGAAAAACTAATATCAGAAGATATTTTATCATTTATATTTTCAGTTCTCCAAATTGACGTATGATCACTAGAAGTTTCATCGACTTCGTTATTGTAATATGTGTCAATTTCTAAAACTATGCCATTAACGATACCTCCTGCACCAATATATTTGCCGTTTTGCCCAAATGCATTTACTCCTCTTGGGTCGTTATGAAAAACAATTGCTATTCCATCTGCGCCAGCGTTATCAAAACTTCCAAGGTTGGCATCAAACTTTAGTTTAAAATCTTGAGAGAAATCTATTTTATTATATGTAAATGCATTTCCAGACTGTGTTTGATAATCCCCAGTTAAAACAAATTCATTGCTTGTGATTTTTTGCGCATCTCCATTTATATTAAATATATTGGCTATGTTGGTTGAATTATAATTGCTGCCAGCTGAAAAATCATCCTCAAGGTTAAAAATAGAATTTGAAAAATTTATTGTTGGCAATTCCGTGGTATAAAAATTATTACTTGGATTTACTCTCTGAACTACGGGAGGTCTGCCTTGATTTAATGGAGGATTACTATTAATGGGTGTTGAACTTTCTGGCACATACTGGTTATTGTTTGATGAAGTTGGTTTATAAGAGGAAATATCAAAGTTAAGCTTAAGTGCAGTGTAATGGTACCTATCATTTATTTCGGAGTTGTCAATATCGTTTATGTTGTTGGATAATGCATAGGTGATTTTATGCTCCAATCCCATAGACCATCTTTCATTAAATTGATATCCAATTCCAAAACCTAGAGAAGGCATAAATTTTAATTTATTTGTTTCAATTTCAGTTTCAAAGTGGTTGTCACTTAATCTTTTTAAATCTCTGGCTGTTTGTCTGTCGGAAATAAATGTTAAGGAGCTATAATCGTACGGGTCACCAGTGAATGTAATATCCGAAGTTCCATTGAGAATATCTCTGTTGATGTTGTAATAGGTTAAGCCAATCCCACCAAATCCATATAGAATAAGTCCAGTTTTTTCTCTTAATTTATTCAAAGTCAATACTCCCTCAAATGTATATTCATTAAATTTCATTTGGTAGTTTTTGTATGCGTATATAGAGTCATCCAGAATAAAATTCGTTCCATAAAGGCCATATGGTGATGCAAACGAATCTGCTGTAGCTGTCCATCCTGAATTTCTTCCTTTCAGGTATCTAAATCTGAGATCAAATGAGAAAAATTTATTTTTCTTTTCATAGATAGCCTTACCTAGTGTAAATCCCCTGGAAAACTCTGCAAAGGGATTGCTGAATGCTGAATTACTATTTTTTCTCTCAGGTTCTTGCCAGCTTCCACCTATATTAAACCCCAAATTCCACCCAGTATCATTAGTATAGTTAACATATTGTGCTACTGAAATATTGGTTAAAAAAACTATTATATATAAAAATATGTTTTTCATCATATGTTAGTAAATTTACATATATCGTGCCAAATTAAAGCATAGCATGATTTAATGTTTTATTATTTTTTATAAAAACTAATTATTTACACCATTGATGTTTAGAAAATTTTTGATTTTATTTTTACTCAATTTCTTTTGGTATACAATTTTATTTTGTCAGGTGGGAGCCAATAATTTTTTTGAAAATGCTGATCATATTTGCTTTAAGCAACCTCTTACTTCCGACAACACCTATTCCAATTCTTTGCATTCTTTAAGTAATTATAATTTCGATTCATTAATTAACTGTATTAATCTTGATAATTCTTCTTGGTATAAGTTCTCTACCAATAGTAGTGGAGGCTCGGTAGATGTATTAATCAATCAAATAGCATGTTCTGGAGATTCTAATTTTTTATTTCAAAACAGCATTGAGGTTGTTTTTATATATGCAGATTTGAATCTTTCTACAGAATCGTTTGAAATAATTGACCTCTGTCACACTTTGAATTCTTCTTTATATTTGACATTGCCAAATCTCTTACCAGAAAAAGATTATTATATTTTAATTGACGGTTATAATTCATTAGATTCAGTCCCGATTTCAACAACTTGCTCTTATCAAATTGAGATATCCGGAATAGGCGCCAAACCAAATATTAATGCCGGTGAAGACATGTTTGTATTCCCTGGCTCTGAAATTCAACTTCAAGGCTATGGAAATGGTACGCCATATTGGTATCCAAGTCTTTCTTTGGATAGTGCTTCTTCTTTCTCCCCTTTTTTCACTGCTAACACAACTACTGACTTACTACTCACCATTACAGATGCAAACGGATGTGAATACCAAGATATAGTAAGAGTTTATGTGGAGCCCCCTTTGGTTTTTTATAATACTATAACACCAAATAATGATGGTAAAAATGACTTTTGGACAGTTAAAAATATTGAAAACTATCCTTTTTGTAGAGTTGAAATTTATAATAAATGGGGACAACAGGTCTATCAAAATATTGGTTATAGCAATACTCAAAAATGGGATGGCAGTAACAACGGAAAGCCATTACCATCTGGAACTTATTTTTATGTATTAGACAATGGTTCTCAGATAAATAGTGAGATTTTTAAAGGAACAATAAATTTATTAAGGTGAAAAAACTGTTTTTTATTATTGTTGTTTTTTATTCCGTAAGCTATTATGGCCAACAGACTCTACAGTACTCAAATTATTTAGAAAATTCTTTTTATTTAAATCCTGCAGTAGCACATTTGGGAAAGAAAAGTTTAAATATTATTTACAGAAATCAGTGGGCTGGGTTTGAAGGTGCTCCAAAAACTACTTTTCTTAGTTATCAGTCATCTTTCTCGCACAAAAAAGATGTTAAATCTTCTTCATTTTCAAATGTTGGTGGATTTCTTCAAAATGAGAATATTGGAGCCTTTAGAAGTTTTAAAATTAATATTTCTTACAGTTATTCTTTTCTTTTAAGTTCTAATTGGAGATTATCTTTTGGTTCTTTTATTGGTATTCAGCAATTGGGTTTAGATGTTACAGGTGTTACCTTATTTGACCCCAACGATCCAGTAGTAGATGTTTCAAACTTCAGCTTATTTCCTGATTTTTCTATGGGTTTTGCTCTCACCAATAACAACAATTTTTTTGGAATTAGTGCAAAACAAGTTTTTCAAAACAACTGGAAAAAAATTATCAATAGTGACCTATCACAAAATGAATCTAGTATTGTTTTTATAGCTGCAAAAAAAATAGCTTTAAGTAATATTGGTTTCACGCCAAATATCATGCTTGATTTTACAGGACAATTTAAGCCAAAACTTATAGCTGGATTAAAAATAGACTATAAAGAAATTATTTCAACTGGAATAGCTCTAAGAAATGAGAATACTGTTTTAGGGCAATTTAAAATTATGTTCACTAAGAATTTGCAAATTTCCTATGCTCACGATTTTTCTTTTTCCAATATTTTATTAAGGCCATTGAACTCAAGTGAGTTCATGGTATCTTATATTTCCTCAATTAGAGAAAATAACAAGCATAAAAATACCATTTCTTTCTTTTAGTCCTTTTTTTTTGACTTTTCACCCTATTTAGCATCTAATATGTCCTATTTTCTTATGGTTTTTCAACAAATAGTGGTATTTTTCAACAAAATTCAGAACTTTTTCTGTTTTCTTGCGTATCGTGGACATTAAGTAGTGTTGAAGTAGTATTATAATTTTTGTGCAAATGAAGTTATTTAAGGTAATTTTTATATTTCTTTTTTCTCTATTGCTGGGTTCAAATTACGCTCAGTGGAACGATGGAACACCTGTTAGTTCTGGGAATGGTCTAGATGCAACTCCTTCGGAATTTTTAAATAATGGGTATGCTGTAAAATGTGACGGCGGTTCTGATGGCCAGATTAGAGTAACGGTAACTTCTGGTACCGGCCCTTTTTATTATGACTGGGGAAATGGAGACGAAGGATTTGGAACTTCTGTGCCATTACAAATGGTTTTTGAACCATCTTCTACAAAACCTGCAGGAACTTACCAAGTAACAATTTATGATACTGGAAATGATGTTGGAGGCGACCCTGACGAAATAACACTAACAATTTCTATCTTATCTCCACCTGCTCTAATTTTTAAGTCATCAGGGTTTGGAGTTTCTCAGAATAATCCATCTTGTAGCTATAATACTGATGGTTCTATAAGTTCAAAGGCCCAAGGAGGTATTGGATCATATAGTTATTTGTGGGATGATGCTGGGGCAACTACTTCACGAACTATTTCTGGCATTGGTCATGGCACTTATATTGTGAGTGTTACAGATGGAAACCTTTGTACAGCTTCAAAGACTTATACAATTGATCAGCCTACTGCAGTAATTCCAAATTTAGAGATTACCTCTGAGGGTTGTGATGGTGCTTCTGGAATAATAACTGCAGTTCCAACTGGTGGGTCAGGAGTATATTCTACTTATTCTTGGGACGATGCCTCTTCTCAAACCACTAATCCAGCTACTGGTTTAACGCCAGGGACTTACGCAGTAACCGTAACTGACAATTCAGTTCCTACAGGCTGTATTGGAACAGAATCCATAGCTTTAAATTCCCCTACTGCAATTTCTGTCAGCTCTACAACAAATTTAGTCAGTTGTAATGGTGGAAATGATGGAAGCGCAAATATTGTAGTTAGCGGAGGCAAAGCTCCATACAACATTAGTTGGACTGGAACTTTAAGTGGAAATCCTGCTGGAGATGAAATTTCAGTTTCTGGGGGAAACTATACTATGAGTTTTTTACGAGAAGGTTCTTATAATGTGACTATTTTAGACGACAACGGATGTACAGAAACAACAACTGTAGTCATTTCAGAACCAATTGCTATAGCTGCTGCTGCTACAAAAAATCAGGATGTTACCTGTAACGGAGATGCAGATGGAAGTATCACTGTAGTTGGCTCTGGAGGAACGGTAGCTACAGATTATACTTACTTATGGAGCGATGGCCAAACTACTGCAACCGCATCTAACTTAGGTCCTGGAAATTATACAGTACAAGTAACTGACGATAACAGTTGTTCTATTACAACATCACCAGCGATAACAGTTAACGAGCCAGCAGTTTTATCTCAAACCAATGTAAGTACGGATGTTAGTTGTAATGGAGGAATAAATGATGGCCAAATAGAGGTTACAGTAAGTGGGGGAACTGCTCCATACCAAGTAAGTTGGACAGGAACAGCTATTGGAAACCCAGCTGGAGATGAAATTTCTCTTGATGGTGGTGATTATACAATAGTCACATTAGACAATGGTAATTATTTAGTAAGTGTTACAGATGCTAATAATTGTCAAATATCTTTTCCTAAAACAATTTTTGAGCCTACCGCAATTACAGCATCTATAAGTTCTTCAACGCCTGTAAGTTGTAATGGAGATTCTGATGGGACAGCTACAGTTGATGTAGCGGGTGGAACTTTACCATATGGCTATTCTTGGTCAAATGGTCAAACACTCTCCGGAGATGTAACAGGAACCAACACTGTAACTGGATTAGCTCAAGGAAATATTTCCATAACTATTACGGATGGTAAAGGTTGTACAGCAACAGATAATACAACTATTACTGAGCCTGCAGTTTTGACTGCTACTATGGGCTCCCCTTCAATGGTAAGTTGTAATGGAGGCAATAATGGTAGTGTGACTGTTACTGGCTCTGGTGGAACAGCAGCTACAGATTATACTTATTCTTGGAATACAACACCTGTTCAAACTACGGCAACTGCTTCAAATTTAGTAGCTGGAAGTTATTCAGTTACTATTACAGATGATAATAATTGTATTGCAACGGCTGGCCCTATCTCTATTAGTGAGCCAACTGCCTTATCAGCATCCATTGGAATACCAACCATGGTAAGTTGTAATGGTGCAAATGATGGAAGTGCAACTGTTACTGGCTCTGGTGGAACAGCAGCTGTAGATTATACATACTCCTGGAACACGACACCAGTCCAAACTACAGCAACCGCTTCAAATTTAGTAGCAGGAAATTACACAGTTACTGTGACAGATGATAATGGATGTACAGCAACCGATAACGTGGGAATTACAGAACCAAATGCATTAGCTGCAACTATGGGATCTCCAACTATGGTGAGTTGTAATGGAGCTGTACCAGCAGATGGTAGTGTTACAGTTACTGCTTCTGGCGGAACAGTTGCAGGTAGTTATATTTATTTATGGAGTGATGGACAAACAACCGCAACCGCTACCAATTTAGCTGCAGGAAATTATTCGGTTACTATTACAGATGACAATAGCTGTTCAGTAGCAGCCGGACCAGTTACTATTACAGAGCCTAGTGCAGTTGTAGCATCTATGGGCATTCCCAATATGGTAAGTTGTAGTGGAGGAAACGACGGAAGTGTTACAGTAACTGCTTCTGGTGGTACTGTGGTAGGTAATTATGCTTATTTATGGAGCGATGGCCAAACCACCGCAACAGCTAATAATTTAGCAATTGGAAATTATTCTGTTACAGTTACAGATGACAATGGCTGTTTTGGATCAGCTGGACCAATTACAATTACAGAAGTTACTGCAATTACGCAATCTAATATAAAGACACATGTGCTCTGTAATGGTGATGCAAATGGAAATATAGAGTTAACAGTCAACGGAGGAACAGCACCTTATAATATTAGTTGGTCTGGAGCTGCAACTGGAAACCCACCAGGAGATGAAGTTAATTCCAGTGGTGGAAACTACACAATGTCTGGCTTAATTGCTGGGGATTACGATATAACAATTACAGATAACAATGGCTGTGTTTTAAGTTTGACAGATCAAAATATTACTCAACCTGCTGTTTTAGCCCAATCTAATGTATCTACAGATGTTAGCTGTAACGGCGGAAGTGATGGCCAGATAGCAGTTACTGCTAATGGAGGAACAGCTCCATACCAAGTTAGTTGGACAGGTACAGCTATTGGAAATCCTGCTGGAGATGAAATTACTCTAGATGGTGGAGATTACACAATTGGATCTCTAGGAGATGGAAATTACATAGTTACAGTAACAGATGCTAATAACTGTGTGGTATCTTTTAATAAATTAATTTTTGACCCTGTTCTTCTAACAGCAACAATTAGCTCTTCAACTACTATAAGTTGTAATGGAGGATCTGACGGTACTGCTACTGTAGACGTTGCAGGTGGTACTTTACCATATGATTATTCTTGGTCTAACGGACAAACACTTTCTGGAGATGTTACAGGAACCAACATTGTAACTGGATTAGCACAAGGAAATATTTCTATCACAATAACTGATGGCAAGGGCTGTACAGCAACAGATAACACAAATATTATAGAACCTGCTGTTTTAACAGCAACAGCTACAAAGGTACAGGACGTTACTTGTAATGGAGATGCTGATGGAAGCATATCAGTATTTGGATCAGGTGGTACAGCTGCTACAGATTATAGTTATTTATGGGACGATGCTACTGGTCAAACTACCGCAACGGCTTCTTCACTAGCACCAGGAAATTATACAGTAACATTAACAGATGATAATGGGTGTATATTTACTACAACTCCAGCTGTTACGATTACAGAACCAACAGTACTTACAGCAACAATCTCTTCATTTACTGATCCAAGTTGCTTTGGTTTTAGCGACGGGAATGCAACTGTTACTGCTGGAGGAGGAACGCCAAATTATAGTTATTCTTGGACTGGCGGTTTAGACCCTTCACTTCCAACAGCTAGTAGTTTAGCTGCTGGAACCTACACTGTAACGGTAACAGATGACAACGGATGTATTGAAACTGCATCTCAAACCTTGACAAACCCTACGCAGTTAGCAGCATCCATTGATGCATTCTCAAATATTAGTTGTTTTGGTGCTGGTGATGGAAGTATAACTGTTTCGGCAACTGGTGGAAATAACCCATACAATATCAGTTGGGATAGTGATACAATTGCAGGAGCTGTAGGTTACTGGCCAATGGATGAGACAACAGGAACCAATGCTGGAGATTATTCTGGAAATAATCAAAATGCAACTTTAAACAATGGTGTTTCTATTAACCAAACTGGACAGTACGCCACTGGATACTCCTTTGATGGGGTAGATGATAATATTTATGTGCTAAGTTCCAATCTTATTAATTTGATGGATGTAACGGATAGAAGTTACAGTTTAAATTTCAATGCTAACGATGTTACAACAAGACAAATTATTTATGAAGAAGGAGCCCATGTAAATGGATTAAATATTTATATACTCAATAATAAGTTATATGCCGGTGCATATTCTGAGGCTAATTCTTGGCAAGGAAATTGGATGGAGCATTCTATTTCAGCCAATACATGGTATTCCGTTATTTTCATTTTCTCTAATTCTGGAAACATGGAATTATATGTAAACGGGGTTTCAGTAGCTACAAGTACTGGGGGTACTGCTGTTAGAACTCATAGTGGTAGCATAGGGATTGGAGGAATGATAGGGTCATCTAAATTTCATGATATAGGAGATGATCTGGGAGATGGAAATTATTTCAATGGTTCTATTGATGATTTAGGAATATGGAACAGGGCTTTAACTTCAGGTGAAGCAACTCAATTAAACTCTAGATCAGTTATTAATAATAATTCACCAGCGGGTGACGAAATTAATAGCGACGGTGGAAACTACAATATAAGTAATTTAGGCCCTGGTGATTATACTATTACTGTAACAGATGCAAATGGATGTTCTTTTGTTTTAAATCAAACAATTATCGAACCAGCTGTATTGGCCGAAACTCATACCGAAGTTGCTGTAACTTGTAATGGTCAGAGTGATGGATCTTCTGATATTACAGTAACAGGCGGAACCACTCCCTATAATATAAGTTGGAATGGAGCGGCAAGTAGTAACCCAGCCGGTGACGAAATCACTGTTGATGGAGGATCTTATACTATGAGTAACCTAATTGCTGGTGTATACAATGTAACCATTGCAGATGTAAATAATTGTACTTTCAATACGACAGTTACTATTACTGAGCCAGATGCGTTAGCTATAGGATCTATGACTATGGATAGCGCAAGTTGTAATGGTGTTGCAGATGGAACAGCTACTGCCAATGCAATTACTGGAGGTAATGGAACCAATACATTTAGTTGGAATTCTGCCCCAATACAAACTACGAATCCAGCAACTGGATTAGCTGCAGGAAATTATACTATAACAGTAACAGATTCTAAAGGGTGTATCACTACCGGTAGCGTTGAGGTAAAAGAGCCAGATGCTCTAGCTATAGGCTCTATGAGTATGGATAGTGCTAGTTGTAATGGAGTTGCAGATGGTACAGCAACTGCGAATGGTATTACTGGTGGAAATGGAACCAATGCATTTAGTTGGAATACTACCCCGATACAAACTACAAATCCAGCTACTGGATTAGCCGCAGGAAATTATACAGTTACAGTAACGGATCAAAAAGGGTGTAATACTACAGGAAATATTGATGTGTTAGAACCAGACGCATTAGCCATAGGCTCAATGAGTATGGATAGTGTAAGTTGTAATGGATTCTCTGATGGAACTGCAACTGCAAATGGTATTACTGGTGGAAATGGAACCAATAGTTTTTCTTGGACAGGAGGTAGCACAACCAATCCTGCAACTGGATTGTCTGCAGGAAATTATACGATAACTGTAACAGATCAAAAAGGGTGTAATACTACAGGAAATATTGATGTGTTAGAACCAGACGCATTAGTGATAGGCTCTATGACTATGGATAGTGTAAGTTGTAACGGTTTCTCTGATGGGACCGCAACTGCAAATGGTATTACTGGCGGAAATGGAACCAACACCTTTAGTTGGAATACCACCCCCCCACAAACTACGAATCCAGCAAATGGTCTAGCCGCAGGAAATTATACAGTTACAGTAACAGATCAGAAGGGATGTAGTACAACAGGAAGTATTGAAGTCAGAGAACCAGATGTTCTTGTAATAGGCTCTATGTCTATGGATAGTGTAAGTTGTAATGGACTGTCAGATGGAACTGCAACTGCTAATGGTATTACTGGTGGAAATGGAATAAATAGTTTTTCATGGACAGCAGGGAGTACAACTAATCCAGCAACAGGCTTAGCTGCAGGAAATTACACGGTAACAGTAACAGATCAAAAAGGCTGTAATATAACAGGAAATATTGATGTGTTAGAACCAGATGCATTAGCTATAGGTTCTATGAGTATGGATAGTGTTAGTTGTAATGGGTTTTCAGATGGAACTGCAACTGCTAACGGAATTACTGGAGGAAATGGAACCAATAGTTTTTCTTGGACAGGAGGAAGCACAACCAATCCAGCTACTGGATTGTCTGCAGGAAATTATACAGTAACAGTATCAGATCAAAAAGGTTGTAGTACGACCGGGAACATTGATGTTCTAGAGCCAAATGCACTGGTTGCAAATTTATTAGATACTGATAGCGTTGTGTGTAACGGGGGAAGTAATGGTGCTGCTACAATCGATGCTAGTGGAGGAACTGCCGGATACGATGTAAGTTGGACAGGTTTAACAGTGAGTGGAACTACCTATTCTGACAACCCTTTAGGGATTGAAATTATTAACGATGGAGGTACATATACTATAAATTCTTTTCCATCTGGTACTTACGATATTACAGTAACAGATCAGAATGGTTGTAACGTAACTATAAATACAGTTGTAATAGAGGAACCACCTGTAATGACAGTTTCAACAATTGCACATCCTGTAATTGCTGACTTTCAATATATGGGAGTTAATGAAGACAAACAAACATTTTGTTATTTCCACGATGGAACTTTAAGTTGGGATGCTGGAAGAGCTAAATGTCAGGCCAATGGAGGAGATTACATAATGATTAAATCCCAAGCTGAACAAACAGCATACAATGCTATTTTTGGTGGGTTATCAGATTCAAGAGGATGGATTGGACTTAGCCAAAATGAAAGTTCTCCTTTATATACCCCTATTCTATCTGCTGGAACATCCGGGAATCCTGATGAGGCTACAAGCGGTTGGGAATGGATAGATGGTACTCAATTAATTTACGACCCCGCTACTGATACCTGGAATGGGTTTCAGTCTTGGGGAGGTGGAGAACCTAATGATTGGAAGTTTGGTGCTGCTGGTGCTGTAGGTGAAGAACAATGGGCCCAGTTTTGGAGCCAGCCAAATCCTGGTGAGTTTTCTTGGAACGACCACAGAGATGCACAAAAATTTTATATGGAAATTCCTATTGGAGATGCTATAAATGGTAATCATGTTTCGTGTTTTGGAGGGAATGATGGAAAAGTTGCTGTAACTGCAGTTGGTGGTGAAACACCATATACTTATTCTTGGAATACAACCCCAGTTCAAACATCTGATACAGCTTTTAATTTAACTGCTGGTGAATATATTGTTATTGTAACTGATGACCTTGGCTGTGAGGCTAGAGATACTGTAATAATTACTCAACCACTTCCATACGATATTTCATCTTCTCAAGACAGCGTAAATTGTTTCAATGGAAACGATGGTACGGCTTCAGTGGTTGTTTCTGGCGGCACACCGAATTACACTTATTTGTGGGACGATGCAACTGCACAGACAACAGCAACAGCTACCAACTTATCAGCAGGCACTTATAATGTTTTAATAAGCGATGATAAGTCTTGTGATTCTACGGTCACTATTGAAGTTCTTGAGCCTGCTATTTATGATATTACCACTTCTCAAGATAGTACAACATGTAATGGAGATAACGACGGATGGGCAGAGGCAATAGTAAACAGTGGAGGAACCGGCACATATACTTATTTGTGGGATGCTGCTGCAGCAAATCAAACGACTTCAAGAGCAATAAATCTTTCTGCTGGTATATACAGCGTTACAATTTCAGACTCTTATTCATGTGATACCATTTTAAATATTGAAGTTTTACAGCCAGACCCTGTAATAGCTAGTTCTAACCCAACGCATGTGACTTGTTTTGGTGGTAATGATGGAGAATTACTGATTACAGCAACGGGAGGGTCTAATTCTTACAATATCTCTTGGGCAGGTACCGCATCTGGTGACCCTGTTGGGTTTGAAATATTACCTGATGGTGGAAGTTATGCAATTTCAAATTTAGTTGCAGGACCTTACCAAGTTATACTAACAGATCAAAATTTATGTAGCAATACCATTTTCCCAACTATTTTCCAACCAGATCAACTCATAGTTTATACATCCTTTGATAGTGTAAGTTGTAATGGCTTATTTGATGGTACTGCTTTTATTGATTCTACCACTGGAGGATCTATCCCTTATACGTATTTATGGAATACTGGAGAGACCAACGATACCGCTGTAAATTTAGCTGCCGGAACTTATACAGTTACAGTTACAGATTTATTTCTTTGTGATACAACTATTACAGTAGTGGTTGAAGAGCCAGATGCATTATTGATTGCTTCTATGAGTATGGACAGTGCTAGTTGTAATGGAGTTGCAGATGGTACAGCGACTGCGAATGGAATAACTGGTGGAAATGGTATAAATAGTTTCAGTTGGAATACTACACCGTTACAGACTACGAATCCAGCAACAGGGTTGGCTGCAGGGAATTACACGGTAACGGTAACGGATCAGAAAGGATGTTTTACAACAAGAGATACTACGGTATTAGAGCCAGATGCATTATTGATTGCTTCTATGAGTATGGACAGTGCTAGTTGTAATGGAGTTGCAGATGGTACAGCGACTGCGAATGGAATAACTGGTGGAAATGGTATAAATAGTTTCAGTTGGAATACTACACCGTTACAGACTACGAATCCAGCAACAGGGTTGGCTGCAGGGAATTACACGATAACGGTAACAGATCAGAAAGGATGTTTTACAACGAGAGATACTACGGTATTAGAACCAGTGATATTGTCAGTTGATACAGCTTTTCAGGATAGTGTAAGTTGTAATGGCTTATTTGATGGATCTGCAAGTGTATTAGGAGCTGGAGGAAATGGAATATATAGTTACTTATGGAGTGATGGTCAAACTACTGCTACAGCTAGTAATTTAACAGCTGGTACGTATAATGTAACGATAACAGATCAGAAGGGATGTTTTAAAGACACGTCTGTAACCGTATTAGAGCCAGATGCATTGTCAGTCGATACTTCATTTCAGGATAGTGTAAGTTGTAATGGATTATTTGACGGATCTGCTAGTATATTAGGAGCTGGAGGAAATGGAATTTATACTTATTTGTGGAGTGATGGTCAGACTACTGCTACAGCTAGTAATTTAACAGCTGGTACGTATAATGTAACGATAACAGATCAGAAGGGATGTTTTAAAGACACGTCTGTAACAGTATTAGAGCCAGATGCATTGTCAGTCGATACTTCATTTCAGGATAGTGTAAGTTGTAATGGATTATTTGACGGATCTGCTAGTATATTAGGAGCTGGAGGAAATGGAATTTATAGTTACTTATGGAGTGATGGTCAAACTACTGCTACAGCTAGTAATTTAACAGCTGGTACGTATAATGTAACGATAACAGATCAAAAGGGGTGTTTTAAAGACACGTCTGTAACTGTATTAGAGCCAAATGTATTAGAAATTGATACTACTGCACAAGACACTGTTAGTTGTAATGGACTCTTTGATGGTTCAGCAAGTGTTTCTGTCATTGGAGGAAATGGAATTTATAGTTACTTATGGAGTGATGGTCAGACCACAGATACAGCTACAACTTTAACAGCAGGAACTTACAATGTGACGATAACCGATCAGAATGGATGCTTTATTGACACATCAGTAACAGTATTTCAAAAAGATTTATTAGTTATTGGTTCTGCAGGACAAGACAGTGTTAGTTGTAACGGATTGTCAGATGGAATAGGATTTGTTGGAAATTTCTCTGGAGGTACATCTCCTTACAGTGTACAATGGGATTTAGCAGCTGGTGGAGTTAACACTGATACAGCATTTAATCTTCTAGCTGGAAGTTATACCGCTACAATTACTGATTTTAATTTATGTACTATCGATACTACTATAGTGGTTCTTCAGCCAAATGCTTTAACAATTGATAGTATTTCTCAAGACAGCGTTTCTTGTAATGGATTAGCCGATGGAAGTGCTTTTGTTGGAAATATTTCTGGAGGAACAGGTTCTGGATATAATTACTTATGGACAGATGCCCTTGGAAATAACTTGTCTCAAGATAGTAGTACTGCCATTAATCTATCAGCAGGGATTTACAATGTTGTCGTTACAGATAATTTTAGATTTTGCACCAATGATACAATAATAGAAGTTTTTCAACCAATAGGAATTTCTTTAAGCAGTAATACAGATAGTGCTACTTGTGGAAACTCGGATGGGAATGCCTACGTGGCTGCATCAGGAGGTTCTGTTTTAATTCCTAATGGATATTCTTATTCTTGGGAAGATGCTACAGGACTTAACTTAAATAACAATAATGACACATTATTGAGTGTCTCCTCTAGCACCTATACAGTTTTTGTTACTGATGATAACTTATGTGCCGATTCTTTAGATATTGTAGTGCCTGAAATCGGAGGACCAGTTGTTACAGATAGTATTGTAGACATTAAATGTTTTGGCGACACAACAGGAGCTATTTATATTACAGCAAATGGTATTGCTCCAATTAGCTATTCTTGGAATGGACCAGCTGGGTTTACATCACCAGGCAATAGCCCTAATGCGCTAAATCTTGATACTGGTCTTTACACAGTAACAGTCACGGATGGAAACACATGTAATACTATTGTAGATAGTTTAAGAATCTCAGAACCTGTTAGTGCGTTATCTATAGATACTGTTGTTAAAGATCTTACCTGTTTTTCTGATCTTTCGGGAGCTATAGATATTAGCGTTAACAATGGAACAGCACCATATAATTATTCGTGGTCTGGTGTAAATGGCTTCAGCTCTTCTACTCAAAATATTTCTAACTTAAATGCTGGCGTATATGTTCTTAACGTAATTGACTCTAACAATTGTAAAATAATAAATGATTCAATTACTGTTGAGCAACCAGATTCTATTTCAATTTCAGAGACACTTATTTCTCCAACGTGTAATTCATTAGACGGAAGTATAATTGCTACTGTTTTAGGCGGAACTATTACAACGGATTATATTTATAATTGGGATAATTTAACAACAGGAGCATTAGCAGTTGGAACAAATGCTTCATTAACTGGTATTGGCCCAGGGACTTATCAAATTACAGTTACAGATGATAGCTTATGTACCAATAATAAAACAATTACAATAAGTAACGAAAATGCACCAATTGTAACTGACTCAACAGTTAATATAACTTGTAAGGATGATTCTGATGGAGAGATATATTTATCAATAAGTGGATTGTCAGGAACTTTATATGGTGTTGATTGGGACATAGATGGTCTAATTGGATCTGGAGATCCTGACGGACCAGACAGTGATACTTTAACGTCCTTACCAGCTGGAATTTATTTTGCTTACGTTACCGACTCAACTAATGGTTGTGTAACTATTCACTCTGATACTGTATTTGATCCAGGAGCTATTTTTATAACTAGTTCTTTTGACTCTGTTTCCTGTAATGGACTTTTAGATGGTTCGGCTTCAGTGGTTGCCACAGGTGGTAATGGAAATTATACATACTTATGGGATGCTTTGGCAGCAAATCAGACAACCGACACTGCTTATAATTTAGGTGCTGGAAACTATTCTGTAACTGTTACAGATCAGAAAGGATGTTTTAATGATACTACAGTAACAGTTGAAGAGCCAGTTACATTATCTATAGCATCAACTGGACAAGACAGTGTTTCCTGTTTTGGAGTAAATGATGGAAAAGCATTCGCAGTAGCAACTGGGGGAACAGCACCATATAGTCCTCTCTGGGACTTTTTTGCTGGTGCTCAGACAACAGATACAGCTTTTAACCTGTTAGCAAATACTTACAAAGTAGTTATAACAGATTTCAACGGATGTAAGGATAGTGCAGACATAACAGTACTAGAGCCAACAGTATTAGCTATAGGTTCTATGAGTATGGACAGTGTCACTTGTAATGGAGCATCAGATGGAACAGCAACAGCTAATGGAATATCAGGTGGAAATGGGATTAATAGTTTCAGTTGGAATACCACACCTATAAAAACTACAAATCCAGCAACTGGGTTAGCAGCAGGAAATTATACGGTAACGGTAACTGACCAAAATGGATGTTTAGCCACAAGAGATACTACAGTATTACAGCCAGACTTATTGATAGTGGATACTGTAGCACAAGACAGTGTTTCTTGTTTTGGTGCAAACGATGGGTTAGCTTATGTTGGGGCAACTGGAGGAACAGGGATTATTTCTTATTCATGGGATGCTTCTGCAGCAAATCAGACCAGTGACACTGCTATTGCTTTAGCAGCTGGTTTTTATACAGTTAGACTAACAGATGAGAATGGGTGCTTTATAGATAGTAATGTAACAGTGCTAGAACCTAATTTATTAGTAGTAGATACTACTACTCAAGACAGTGTTAGTTGTAATGGAACTAATGACGGGGCAGCATATGTAGCAGTTTCCGGAGGAAATGGAATTTATACATATTTATGGAGTGACGGTCAGGCTACAGACACCGCTTCCAATATAATAGCTGGTACATACAATGTAACGATAACAGATCAAAACCTTTGTTCTATTGATACTAGCGTAACAGTACTAGAACCAACACCGTTGTTAGTAGATACTACTTCACAAGATAGCGTGCTATGTAATGGTTCTTCAAATGGAGCCGCTTACGTTGGAGTTATTGGTGGAAATGGTAGTTATTCCTATTTATGGAGCGATGGTCAGACAACTGACACAGCTTCTAATATAGCAGCCGGTACTTACCAAGTAACAATAACAGATCAATTATCTTGCTCTATCGATACCAATGTAACGGTACTTGAGCCAGATACTTTTGTGGTAGACACATCAAGTGTTATTAACCCATATTGTAGTTCTTCTAATGATGCTAGTATCAACCTAAATGTAACTGGTGGAACAAGTCCATATAGCTTTATTTGGTCAGATATGTCAGGGGCTTTTTCATCTACTAATCAAGATATAGATAGTTTATTAGCAGGTACTTATTATGTATTAGTAACGGACACCAATGGTTGTACTGCAAATGACACAGTAACATTACTACCAGGGTTGGAAATTCTTGCAATTGCCGGACCCGAAGATACATTGGTTTGCTTTGGAGATAGTTTGATACTAACAGGAACTTCATCAGGTGCTATTAATCCATCCATATCTTGGAATTTATTAGGAACTGCAGTAAGTTCTAATAGTACTCTTAATTATACTTTTGACGACTCAGCTACGATTATTTATGATTTTGTATTTGTTGTTTCAGAGCAGACTTGTACTGTTCAAGATTCAATTAAGGTAACTGTTGCTCCGCTTCCGATAGTAGATGCCGGTGATTCTATAGAATTAGGATTTGGAGATCCTTTTATTTTAGGTGGAAACCCAACGGGACCTATTAATTCATCTTACTTATGGACACCACTTACCAACTTTATTTTAGAATCAGATTCTACAGTTGAGAACCCAGATATTGAAGTTAATTCTAGTGAGGTTTATATAGTATATGTAACCGATTCTAATGGTTGTATAAATAGCGATACAATAAAAGTTGATCTTATACCAAATATTGTTGTTCCTTCTGCTTTTTCACCTAATGGAGACGGTATAAATGATTCTTGGATCATTCAAAACCTAGATCAGTATTCCAATACTAAAGTAAGAGTTTACAATAGATGGGGTTCTTTAGTATACGATAGAAACCAAGTTGGAGGAGAAAACTGGACAGGTAACGGAAATAATAGCAAACCAATACCAGTAGGTACTTATTACTTTATTATTGAATACGACGGATTTGATGGTAAACCTGCAGAGCCTGAAACTGGTCCAATAACAATAATTAGATAATGAAAATACTTTCAAAACATATTATTATTTTACTTGGGTTTTTTACGATTAACTCATCAGTTTTAGTTGCACAGCAGATTCCTGTCTACTCTCAGTTTTTCATGAATAAATACACACAGAATCCAGCTTTTGCAGGGATGGATCATTTGTATAGTGTAACATCTAATCACAGGTATCAATGGGTAGGATTACAGGATTATCCAAGAACCTATACATTAAGTATTAATGGGCCAACAAATGATTTAAAAAACGGAATAGGTGCATTTTTATATACTGATAATGTCGGACCAACTAGAAGAACTGGTTTTCAGGCATCTTATGCATACCACACCAACATAAACGAACAAATAAAGGTTTCCCTTTCTTTAAGTGCTGGACTTATAGAATGGAAAATTGATGGTCACCAACTAACTTTTACAGAACCAGGTGATCCGGCAACCACTGGAGCAGTAATGCGTTCAATAATGCCAGATGCTAAATTTGGGTTTTTATTTTATGGCGATAAGTGGCATGCTGGAGGTGCAGCACCAAACTTACTTCAGAACAAAATAAAATTTAATGACATTCAAAATCCTGATCCAGGAAATAAATTAGAAGATCATTACTTTATTCACGGTGGATATGATATTGTCTTGCCTTACGATTTAGTAGCTGACCCTTATTTATTACTGAGATATGTATCTAATGTCCCAATGCAAATTGAGCTAGGGTCGAAAGTAACTTGGAAAGAATCTGCATGGGCTGGGTTTTCTTATAGAAGTGGGGATGCTTTTTCAATGTTATTTGGATATACCTACAAGAACTATATTTCTTTTGGATACTCCTATGATTTTACAACTTCCAACCTAAGAACTTATTCAGGTGGTTCTCACGAATTACTATTTAGAATCCTGTTCCAAAGACAAAAACCTGAAGAATAATTCCTGCATTAGGGCTTAAATCTCGAATTCACACTTAAGTGTTAAAAAAAAAGTAACTTTTTTTGGACTTTTTTTTTCATTTTCACGTTTTAATAATTGTCTTTAATTACACCTGATAAAAATTAAATACTCCTATTTATTTAATGTTTAATTAACATAATTAGCAGAAAAAAATAATGTTTTTTAAGCCTTATTTTTTTTTAATATTGGGGGTAATAAATTTAATTATAATGAATATTGTATTTCTTTTTTGGGCTCTATTGTTGCTAAGTTTGACCTTTTATTTTTTCAATATGAAAAAATCATCACCATATAAAAAGTCTAATAGATGGTCCTCTAACTAACCAAAATATTTTATAACCTTAAAACCATTTTATAGTTGCCTCTTTTGTACTTATTAGAGTCTAAATCAACTTCTATAAACCCAAATTTATCATACAACTTTCTCGCGCTCAACAACCGGCTATTAGAAATTAAAAATATTTCTTTTGCTTTAGATGCTTTCGCATAGTCAATACATTTTTTCAATAATTTTTTTGACAGCCCTTTTCCTCTATATTCTTTTTGAACAGTCATTTTAGCCAATTCAATTTTACTATTTGGAAATGGTATCATTGCTGCAGTTCCTACTACAATACCATTTGCCAGTGCAAAAAATATTTCCCCCCCTAATTCTATAATAGATTCTTCAGGCTTTAGCAAGTCTTTTAGATCAGAGTCTTCTAACATCCAAAATTCTTCAATCCAACTTTTATTTAATTCGTAGAATGACTGGTCATATTTGGAATTGTAATTTGTTATTTCAATATTTCTCAATCTTTGTTCTTGAATGGATTTCTTTGCCTCCATTTTTTTGGAGAAAGATATTTTATAATTGGGTATAGTATAAATCTTAAAAATTTACTATCAATATATACTGCGCTTTTTGATTCTATAGGAAAAGCTCCAATTGTACTTTTAAACTCTGATGCAGTTCTTCCATAGACAATTTTTAATGCTTTTTTTTCTATTCCATTACTTATTGAGTCGTATAGAATTCTGTTATACAAACTGTATTTTGTATTATAGCTATAGTCTAGTCCAATAAAATAAGAATACAATGTTTTTTCAAAATAGAATTCCGATGAAAAACCTATTAAACCACCTTTAAGATAGTAGCCATGCACACAAAAATTTATAATAGAATAATTGGCTAAATCTTCGTAACATCTAATATTTAAGGCAGGTCCTGAAAAAGACGACTTATTGTGAACATTATTATAAAGCGTTTGTAGTTCAGGCACTATTGATTTTATATCTTTTTTCTCTATCTTTTTAACCACTAGATCCTTACTTTTATTATATACTTTTCTAATTCTTTTTTTATACTTAGAACTAACATCCACCTTATAGTCCTCAAAAGAGTTCCATTGCTCATCCAAATCCAAAACCATATCAGGATCTATATCAAAATAAGGAGATAGTTTCGTCTTTATTTCCTTCTTAAAGCTTAAAGCTTTTAAAAAATAATCTGGGAGCAAGAAAAATCTCACTTTATACTTTTCTTTGAGTGTGCTAAAAATAGCATCCAATTCTCCTTCTGAAACTCCTTCCTTTTCAAAATCACAAGATGGGATATTAGATAGATAAGTATTTCCAAAACAGAAAAATTGAAATTTAATTTTATTCAATAGAACTTTCTTAAAGCTAATCCTTCTATTATTGGTTAAGTAATTTGCTATTTTACTACCATCAATTTTAATTAAATGCCCATAAACATTTCCATTCTTTGTTGTTATATAAACTGGAATAACGCTGTTTACACTATTATTTTTTTCAAAAATTTTTAAAAAATTCGTATGTAAAAATGGATTGACGTTTTCAAATTTTAAATTCCATTTTTTTTCGTTCAATGAATTTACAGAATTTACTATTTCCAACTTTTTTTTCAATCTAAAAAAAATCGTTTTTAAAATTTATTAGGAATAGTTTTTTAGAAGCTCTTGTTATAGCCGTATATAACCATCTTAAATATCCAAGGTCTAACATTTCATTTTTGAAATATCCAAGGTCAACAAAAACATTCTCCCATTGCCCCCCTTGAGATTTATGACAAGTAATAGCATAAGAAAATTTCACTTGTAAGGCATTCAAATATTTATCTTCCTTTATCTTTTTTCTATCTCCTTTGTGTTTCTTGTTAATTTCATGATAAAGTTTTTGATATTCCTCATAACTTAAAGAAGAGGTCTCTAGATTAATTGTATCTAACATTACTAGCACATCTATTTCTTTTTCTTCCAAAAAATCAATTAACCTTATAGTGACATCTGCAAAGTTAAAGCCATGTTTGGTTAAGATCTTATTGACACTAAGAACCTCAATAATGTCTCCGTTGGCTATTAACTCTGAGGAGTTGTTTTCTCCTAACCAGAAGTAGTTATTTCTTACCACCATTAATAAATCTCCAGTAGATATCTCTTCCTCCAAATACCTGATTCTAGACCGAATTTGTTGGTTGTAAATATTTGCTCTTTTATTTGACCTACATAGAACAATGGTATTAGGGATGCCTCCTTTATTATAATTGGACTCAAGACATTCTTGCAGTTCATCGCCTGATTCTATTCTAATAACATCGTCACTAATCTGAAACTTTGGGATATGAAAAACAGAGTTAGAAATTTGGGTTCTAATATTTGTTGCATTCAATAAAATAGTAGAGGATTTGTCTTGTCTGACAACTTCACTCAAACTAAATGAGAGAATTTCTTTTGAATAATTTTCACTTAAAAAGGATTCGCTAAGAGCAGGACTTATATCTAAATTTACTGGTGGTAATTGGGCTGTATCACCAATTAAAATAAGCTTACACCCTATACCGTCATATACATATTCAATTAAATCATCTAGAAGTGACCTATTCCCAAACCCTTTGTCGGAAGATTCTGGAATCATAGATGCTTCATCTACAATAAAAATCGTATTAGAATGGGTATTTTCTTTTAGCTTAATATATGTATTTCCACTTTTGTTACTATTGATCCAGTAGATTTTCCTGTGGATGGTAGATGCACTTTTTTTAGAATATTTAGAAAGTACCTTTGCAGCTCTCCCAGTAGGAGCAAGAAGAGAAGACTTCTTTCCAACAGATGAAAGGCTATTGACCAAAGACGAAATTAAACTTGTTTTTCCTGTACCAGCATATCCTTTAAGGAGGAAAATATTACGAGTACTTATTGAAGTAACAAATTCTGAAACTTCTTGTACTATTTTCTCTTGTTCTCTTGTAAAAGAAAATTGGAAATTAGATTTTATTTTTTCTGGAAGACTATTTTTATTCAAAATTGCAAGAATCCATCAATTTATATATTTTTTATATAGTCACCATAAGGATCTTGAATTTCAATTCCTTCCGAATATTCAACTTTACTTAGTTTCTTGAACTGAACCAATCCCCAAAGAACAAACTCATTTAAAAAATATATATCCTCTTTCAAAGCCTCTGGATGGTACTCTTTTAAAAGTTTGTTAAGAGGCTCAATCGAAAGTAGTTTCTTTTGGTATTCTTTTTCAGAAACCCCATTTAATATCTCAAATTTTGACTCGTTGAAAAACCAAGTCACTAAATCATCATATGGAGTATTGGCTCCTTGTTTTTCCAATTTTTCAATTTTAGGAAAATTCTTTTCAAAAAGAGTTTTAATAGCGCTATCAATTAATTTATTTGCTACAAATTCAGCACCTTCTTGTTCCCCCTCGTAAACAAGCTCAACTTTTCCTGTAATTGCTGGAATAATACTTGAAAAATCTGATAATCTTACGGTGGTCTTAGATTCATTATTTCTAAGTAAGCGCTGTTCAGCACTGCTAAGAAGATTTTCTAAGGCTGAAATACTAAGTCTTGCACTTACTCCACTTTTTTCATCAATATACTCACTCTGTCTTGCTTCGAAACTAATCTCTTCCAGCAAGTCTGCAGCCAAAGACGGAAGATAAATATTTTCTTTTTGACTTAAAGTGGCTTTTATTTCTTGGTTAGTTATTTTTTTGGCTGTTTCAATATCTTTGGGATAATGGGTAAGAATCTGAGACCCTATCCTGTCTTTAAGTGGAGTTACAATACTTCCTCTATTGGTATAATCTTCTGGGTTGGCTGTAAAAATAAATTGCATATCTAACTCAAGCCTCAGTTTAAATCCTCTAATTTGAACATCACCTTCTTGAAGAATATTGAATAATGAAACTTGGATTCTAGCTTGTAAATCTGGTAACTCGTTGATAACAAAAATGCATCTATTTGCTCTAGGGATCATACCATAGTGAATTACTCGGTCATCTGCATAGCTAAGTTTAAGATTGGCAGCTTTTATAGGGTCAATGTCTCCAATTAAGTCTGCTACCGTAACATCAGGCGTAGCTAATTTTTCTGCAAATCTCTCAGAACGGTGTAGCCAAGAAATTGGTGTATCATCGCCCATCTTTTTGGTTAGCTCTATAGATGCTCTAGATATAGGAGCGATTGGGTCATCGTAAATTTCTGAACCTTCTACATAGGGAATATATTCGTCTAAGAGATTTACCATTAAACGTGCAATTCTTGTTTTTGCTTGTCCTCTTAGCCCAAGAAGATTAATATTATGTCTAGAAAGTATGGCGCGTTCTATTTCTGGAATAACACTTTTTTCGTAGCCATGAACACCTTGAAAAACATTGATTTTATTTTGAATATTATAAATTAGATTCTCTCTTAATTCGTCCTTAATACTTTTTTGTTTGTATTTGGCTTTTTTAAGCTCTGCTAATGTTTTAATTTTTTGATAATCCATTTTTTATTTTATTCTTTTTTTTCTGTTAGTCTCGTAATCTTCAAAAATCATTTCCCCAAGATTTTGTAAGCCAGTAAAGAAAGCCTTCCCTTTGTTGGCCTCTGTAAACTTTTTGACAAATTCCATCAAATATGGGTCTTGGGCAATCATAAATGTAGTGATTGGAATATGTAGTCTTCTTGCTTGCTGAGCCATTGCATAACATTGATTTGTTATATAAGGATCTAGTCCATTACTGTTCTTATAATACCTTCCGTCTTTAAGCCTTAAACAACTTGGTTTTCCATCTGTAATCATGAAAATTTGTTTATTGGTATTTCGTTTTCTTCTGAGCATGTCCATTGCTAAGCTTAAGCCTGCAACAGTATTGGTATGATAGGGACCAACTTTCAAATAAGGAAGATCTTTAATTGCAATGGGCCAAGCATCATTGCCAAAAACCAATATGTCAATACTGTCTTTTGGATACCTAGTTTTTATAAATTCAGATAAAGCCATTGCTACTTTTTTTGCAGGTGTAATTCTATCTTCACCATATAAAATCATGCTATGGCTAATGTCTACCATTAATACTGTACTCATTTGACTTTTATGGAAAGACTCTTCAATTACCAAGTCATTTTCACTAAGTTTAAAATCATTAATCCCATGGTTTATATGGGCATTTTTCAAAGATTCAGTTACTGAGATTTTTTCTATAGAATCTCCAAACTGAAAAGCTCTGAAGTCACCAGTATGTTCGTCTCCTTCGCCCTGTTTGTTGCTTTTATGGTTGCCAATTCCATTTTTTTTGATTTTTCCAAATATTTGATTTAATGCTTGTTGACGTATTGCTTGCTCTGTTTTGGCGGTTAAAGAAATATTTCCGTCACCATTACTATCAATTTCTTCTTTTATGTACCCTTTTTCTTTAAGTTCTTCAATAAAATCTTCAATGGTATAATCTTCATTGGTAAGACTGTACTCTTTATCCAATTCTTTTAGCCAGTTGATGGCTTCGTCAAAATCTCCCGATGTATGGGTAATTAGTTCCTTGAAAATATCAAAAAGCCTATCAAATGGAGATTGACTTTCTGCCTCAAATTTTTTAAATATAAATCCTTCTTTGCTTTTCATTTATTATTACTTATAAAACTATAATTTATTAGTTTATCCCCCTCAATTTTATGATTTTTTAAGGAATTATTTTAATAAAATTTATAGAGCTGTTTCAAACAAAAAGTTTAAAAAATGACTAAAAACACCAAAAATCTATCATTATTGACCAAAAAACATCCAAAAAAACAAAAAACAAGCATTTTTTTAGAATTTAATTTTTTTGCCATTTAAAGTAAATTCTTAATTAAAACAGTTTTTTCAAATTATTACTTAAATTCATGTAGATGAAAAATATTTTTGTTTTATTTCTATTGATTGGTCTTCAGTTTAAAAGTATTGTTTACGGCCAAGAAATTGATAAAAAGCTAGATTCATTAATTGAAGTTTGGAACAATAAAAAAAACGAAGATACAGCAAGGTTTATTGCAATCAATGATTTTATTTGGACCTATAGAAATATAGATGCTGACTCTTGTTTTCATTTTATAGACCTAATGTTTAATGAAGCAAGCTTAAAAAACAATGATAAATTTATAGCTCGTTCTTGGAGTTTAAGAGGAACTTTATGTAGAGTTAAAAGAAATGAAAAAAACGCTTTAATTTATTATCAAAAAGCAGCAGAGATATACTCCAAATATGGAGCACTTGAAGGAGTTGCCACCACAAATAACAATATTGCCCTTTTGTATCAATCCAATGGAATGAATGATGAGGCGTTAAATATTTTTATCGAAAATAAAAATATAGCCCTAAAGATGAACAATAAAGGATTACTGGAAGTTTCGCTTTTAAATATAGGCCAAACTTATTTTAACACTAATCAATATGATTCCTCCATAATTTATTTAGACCAAGGTATAGAGCTTTGTAACGAGTTAAAAACAGAGATGTACGTAAAACATAAGTTCTGGGGCTTTTTATATAAAGGACATATTTTTAAAAATCAAAAAAATAAAGTTCAAGCAATTAAAACCTATGAAAAGTGTATCTCTATTGCTCAGTCATTAAATGATTTGGATGGATTAAGCTCTGTACATAATTCTTTAGGAAATTTGTTTTTTGAAGATGACGATTATGAACTTTCATTACAAAACTATTTAAAAGCCCAAAAATTTCAAAACGAGCTTTCAGGCCATACCAATCAATGGACTTTATACATGATTTATAAGAATTATAAAAACCTTAATCAATCTTTGCTGGCCCTTGAAAATATTGACAAGTATTTATCCGTTAGAGACTCACTTGAAAGTATGAAGTCCAATAATGAACTTTTAAAACTTAAACTAGACAAAGAGTTTACTTTACTGAAAGAAATAGACAGCATCAAATATGCCAATGAAATTATTCTCAACCAAGCAGAAATAGAGTCAGGAAAACAAAGAAGAAATGGATTAATCATAATAGTAATAATTATACTTCTTTCTTTAGTTTTTCTATATAGTCAATTTAATAAAACAAGAAAACAAAAATCTGTTATTGAAAGCAAGCAAAAAGAAATTAAAGACAGTATTTCTTATGCTAAAAAAATTCAAGATGCTATTATGACCTCTAGTATATATATAGAGGACGTAATTCCTAAAAGCTTTATTTTCTTTCAACCTAAAGACGTTGTTTCTGGAGATTTTTATTGGGTTTATAAATCTTCTAAAAATGAAATATTTATTGCAGTAGCGGATTGTACAGGGCATGGTGTCCCGGGTGCTTTTATGAGCATGATAGGGAATTCTCTACTCAATGAAATTATAATTGAAAAAAAAATAGAAAATCCAGCAGCGGTGTTAAATTCTTTGAGAGAACAAATAATAAAATCTTTAAAACAAAATGATGAAGTATCAGAAACTAAAGATGGGATGGATATGTCACTTTGCAAATACAATCCTAAAACTAAAGCAGTAGAATTTGCTGGGGCTTATAATTCTTTAATACATGTTTCGCAAGACGAATTGGTGACAATAAAAGGGGATAGTCAACCAGTTTCAGTTCACTATGCTAAAAGTAAATCCTTTACTAAAAAAGAAATTAAAGTTAAGAAAGGAGATATGCTTTACTTATCCTCAGATGGATTTCAAGATCAATTTGGAGGCCTTAAAGACAAGAAATATATGGCATTAAAATTTAAAAGTTTCCTTAAAAAAATAAGTGTAAACACCTCCCAAGAACAGCTTTCTTTATTAAAAGACGAGTTTAATAGCTGGAAGGGAGATAGTGAGCAAATAGATGATGTTTGTGTAATGGGAATAAGAATAACCTAATAAAATTGAAAAAACATAAAAGAAAATTATTAATTGTATTTGCCTTTTGTTGTCTTATAGCATGTAGAAGAAGACCTCACGACTCAAGATTGCAAGGTGAGTGGACAATTACTCAAATAGAACAAGGAAGCGGAGCAGAAATTACAGCTTCAATTTTCTTTGTATATGATGGTGATATTTCCTATACAAGAGGCAATCTTTCTTGGTTTGGGAATTGGAATACTGACAGGGGTGTCTTAACAGTAAGTTTTGAAGATTCTACAATAAATGGTACTTATGATTACAAAGTAAAAAATCAGAATCAAAATACAACAGCTTCTAAGCCTTTTGATGAACTTGAACTAGCCCCAATTGAAATTCACGATTCTTTATTGGTTAATCAATTTTCAGGAACTTTTAATTCTATCTACTAAAGATAAATTAGTTTATAGAGTATTTGAAAAACCTCTTGTCCTCTTCTTTTCTAATTCTTTCAATCTTCAATCTTCCATTGTCATTTATAGTTCGAATCATAGAACTTCTTTTTGACTTTATAGAGTCAAAGCTTAAATGTGCAATCCCTAATAATTCATCTAACTCTTCTCTTTTAATAGTAGATCCTTTACTAACTAAAAGTCTTTTTTCAATTTCAAATGTGTTTTCGTCACCCGAATAACTATTTAAATTTATTTTTTTGATTAGTATAATAATTAAAATACTCAAAATTATAAATCCTATTGCATATGCTGAAATCTTATACATTCTACTTTCTAAGATTCTATCATAGTATATCTCTTTCATAGGATAACTTTCATAAATACTTGATTCATTAATTATAACAGAGGATAACTCATTGCTAGAATTTCTATAAAAAAGTGTACTATCCTTTAAGTAAACATAAGAATTGCCATCAATACAAGGAATGTCTTTTAATAAATTAGTAAAGAGTCTTTCACCAGATTTTTTATCAAAAATAGCGTAGATACAATTTTCCAAACTGCTGTTTTCATAAATTATATATCGATTAGATTCGCCAATAATATTTTTATTTCCAAATGTAAGATCGGGACTGTACATTGAACTAAATCCTCCAATTTCTGTAAATGAAAATGTTGTCATATCAATTTCTCCAAATAAAAAATTAAATTTTTTAGATTGATTATGGCCATTTAGAGAAAGTAAGACGTTTAACTTATTATTTATCAACCATGAGGATATTATTTTACTTGCATCAAAAGGGTAATTTTTAATATCTATTTTAAACCACTCTCTATTTTTTATATTAAATTCTAATAGTTTTGAACATGAAGCCCAAAGACCTTCCCCGCCAAATGAATATATTTTATTTTCATTATTGAATAAATATCTATTGAATGTACTTCCATGATAAATCCCCTTACTTATTTTCTCAACACTAATAGTACTACCCAATTTTATTTTGAATAGGTGAAGAGTTCCGTTGGGATTAAAATATGCTATTGAATCGTTCTGAAATCTTAAGTTTTTAAAAAAATCTTCTTCTAAATTTCTTGTAACTGTAGGATCATTTAACTCTTTTAGTTTAAAAATCACCTCCTTTAAGTCAATCTTTGGAGGATGTGTTTTTGAAAATCCTTGAAGGCTTAATACTAATAAGGAAAATATTATATAGTATCTCATCTGAGTTTCATTTAACATAATGTAGTAAATGTTTTTTAAATCAGTTTCGATTTGCTTCATATATGCGTAGATAATAGGTGAATATACCTAAATTCACCTACTTTTAAGAGGCGATTTAAAAATTAACCTTTTCATAAATTCATAATATCATCTTTTCTTATCCCTTAAATGAGCAACAAAAAAAATCCTTTTTTATACAATATTGCTTTGCTAATTAGTTCTTTATTATTGATATTAGATATTATTTGCGTAGCTCTAGTTATTAATGTATAAGAGATTAATTTTTAATGAAAACAAATAACGAATTCCGTAGAAGTTATCAGGCTTGGAGAATGCTTGATCATTTTTTAGGAAAAGACCTTCCTGCTACAAGATACATCTCTAAACGCTGAGGGATTAGATAATTATGTAATAGACCATTGTAAAACAGAAGAATTAAATTAATGTCTTGGATTTCTTTAATTTTATTACAAATTATTTTTATTAGTTTTAGTATAAATTTTCTTAAAATTCATTGACTCAATCTTACGATTATATAATAATTGGCGCAGGTTCTGCAGGATGCGTCCTAGCAAATCGTTTGTCTAAAGATTCTAATAATTCTGTTTTGTTATTGGAAGCAGGAGGCCCTGATTCTAATATGAATATTCATATTCCTGGGGCATATTTAAAGATTCATAAAAGCAAACAAGATTGGGGGTTTTGGTCCGAAGAACAAGCAAATGTTTTGAACCGAAAAATTTATTTACCAAGAGGAAAAGCTTTTGGAGGAAGTAGTTCTACCAACGCTATGGCATATGTTAGAGGAAATGCTGCAGATTATGATAGCTGGGCGGAATTAGGAAATTCTGGTTGGAGCTTCAAAGAACTTCTACCATACTTTAAGCGCTCTGAAAATCATGCTCAGATTGATGATATGGATCAAGGATATCATGGGTCTAATGGCGAGCTAAATGTAACCATTCCAACTAAGTTTCAATCCGCTTATGTTAATAGTTTTATTTCGGCTTGTGCTGCAAATGGTATTCCTACAAATCCAGATTATAATGGGGTAAGTCAGCATGGTTCTAATTTAGTTCAAAGTACTATAAAGAATGGCAAACGCGATAGTGGGGCAACTGCTTTTTTAAAGCCTATTTTAAATAGAAAAAATCTTACTGCAATTTCATTTGCTCAGGTCGAGAAAATTATTTTTGAAGATAAAAAAGCTATAGCTGTTAAATACAGAAAAGGAAATAAATTAATCAAGGTAAATACTAAAAAAGAAATTATTCTTTCTGCTGGAGCTTTTCAATCCCCACAATTATTAATGCTTTCTGGAATTGGAGAAACCTTGGAGCTTAATAAACATGGAATTAGAACTATTCATGAGTTAAAAGGAGTTGGAAAAAATTTACAAGATCATTTATTTTTTCCTGTATGTGCACAAAGTAAAACTCAAGAAGGCATTAATCATTACATACCCTTATTAGAGCAACTAAAAGCTGCTTGGAATTATTTTATTCACAGAAAAGGAGTTTTTTGTACAGGTCCCTTAGAAGGAATGGCTTTTTTCGATTTAAACCTAAAAGGCGGTAAAGTCAATTTTCAATTTCACTTTTCTCCAATTTGGTTAGGCAATAAATATGGTTATGATGCTTATGATCTATATGCATATCCAAGGACAGATGGCTTCACTATTTTACCTACATTGTTACATCCAAAAAGTAGAGGAACTGTTAGTCTATTTTCAGCAGATCCAAAAGCAGCTCCAAAAATTCAACCAAACTTTTTAACTGTAAAAGAAGATCTTGATAGTCTTGTTAAAGGAGCTAAATTAGCTTTTAAGATTATGGAAGATAATGCACTTAAAAAACATACAAAAACAAATGGACTTCCTCATAACCGATCATCAGATGATATGATTATTGACCACATAAAGAAAACTTTAGAGACTGTTTATCATCCTGTTGGGACTTGTAAAATGGGCAACGATTCAATGGCTGTAGTTGATTCTAGGTTAAAAGTACATGGTCTTGAGAATCTTCGTGTTGTTGATGCATCCATTATGCCTAAAATTGTTTCTGGTAATACCAATGCACCGGTTTATATGATTGCTGAAAAAGCTGCTGATATGATTTTAAATATTGACAGTTAGATCTTTGAAATAAAAACAATATTTTGGGAAGGTAGCCTCAAATGTAGTCTCACCCCCCCCCCTTGGCTCTTAAGGAGGTTATTAATGTACTCCCACCGGAACTACTTTTATATTCTTTTCGATTCAATCTGATTATTACTAATTACACATAAACACTCTGTTAATTTGTTGTATTTAGATATATTCAGTTGTAATAAACTATAAAAATGTTTGCACTAATGTTTGCACTATTGTATATTTAGTGAAAAATTACAATTATGGCATCATTAAGATATAGCATTAAATCAGGTACTAATAAGATTTATCTGTTGGTAAGTACTGGTAGAAAAGAGAACGGAGGATTTATTCTAAGAAAATCAATTAATCAAGTAATAGAGAATCCTAAAAACTGGAATAGTAAAAAGCAAGAGATTAAAATATCTCCTCAGGAACCAAATGCACAAAAAGTTAACACCTATATAAGTGAGCATAGAACTCAAGTGTTAAAAGGTATTCAGGAAATTGAAAAGAAAGAGGAAGGAGTTTTAATTCAAAAGAATGATGTTCTTGAAATAATTGATTCAATAAATGGTTCTGTTAGTAAGGTTAGAGAAATAAAGAAATTCAGTTTTACTTCACATCTTGAAGATTTTATTATTGCAATTAAATCTGGTAAAATCAAAAAGAAATCTCCTAAGATGCCTTATGAGAAAAATACTATTAAATCGTATGTTACTCTCTTAGGTAAGATTAAACAGTTCGAGAGTGAGTTATATCAACTAACACAATCTAATATATCACTACAATTTCAAGAGGATTTTATCGAATGGCACAGTGATTTTGAGAACTCTTATACAGATAAAATTCTGGATAAATTCTGCTCTTTTGTAGATAATTATTTAATCGGTAGATTATTGTTGAAATTTCCAAAGTACAATCCTAAAATGTGGAGTAATCAAACACATTCAGAATCTTTAAAAACATATTTAACCTTTCCAGAATTGCATAAGTTGTTAAATCTGGATATTAGCAGTAAACCTCAGGAATGGCACAATGTGAGAGATACATACTGCTTCAATGCATTTACTTGTGGAATGAGAGTTAATGATTTAAAGAAATTAACTAATGATAATATTCACACAAGATTAATAAGAGGAGAACAAAGAAAGGTTTTGATATTTACTCAGAATAAAACAAATGAACCAGTTAAAACACCAATACCAGAACCAGCACTTAAAATCATTGATAAACATAATGGAATACCTAAAATTGAAAGTGAGCAAAAAAGTAATGAGATACTAAAAAAACTTTCAAAAATGGCTGGATTTACAGAATATATTTATTCAAAAGATAGCAAGAAGAAACAGAGAAAATATGAACTAATTACTAACCATTCTGCAAGAAGAAGTTATTGTACAAATGCTTGGGAAATGGGAATGGATTTACTTACAATTATGGCTAATAGTGGACACAAAACACCAGATATTTTACTCAATTATATTGATAGGAAACTTGAGAAAATGGTTGAAAAAACTTATGATTCTAAATACTTCAAGTTTGTAGATAATTTAGATGAATCTTTAAAAATGCAGGCAGTATGATATACGTAATTAAAAAGTTTGATGATAATGTGAGAGAGGAATTTGGAACAATAGATTCTGAGTTTCCAGAACACTGGAAGAAACAATCTGAATTGTATTTTGATACTTTAGATGTTGAGGAAAAACAAAAGTTTATAAAACATTATCCTAATTATATTTCAAACGTATTTTCAAGGTATAAAGATTGGATTGATGCAGATGTTTTAAACGAGTGGAAAATATACTTGGATAAAATTATAAAACCTGAATACTGGAATTTTGATTTAGTTATTAAAGATGATTCATTATTTAACAATCCAGATGCAGAACAGTTCTTTAGTTATTTAACTGATTCTTACAAAGCAAATGATGATTTAAAAGCAGTAACACTCTCATTCATATATCATCAGTTTAATGGCTCATATATCAATTCTAAGAAATCAAAATATCTTGAATACTGCAATGATAGTTTTCCAGGTGTTAAGTTCTCTCAGCTTCAGCAAAAGAGCAGATTTAGTCCTGAAGAACCTTATTTTGATAGTGGTGATTCTATAATGAGAAGAAACACCTTTATTAAAGCTCTTGAAAACTGGAACAAATTATATCCAGAAAAACAGTTAAAATTTATGTTGGTTAGTTAACTTAGTTAAGAAAGCAAAGGGAGGTTAGTTAAAAATTGTAAATCTTATTCTACTCCTATTCCACCCCAAAAGTATCTGTCAAATGCTGTATAATGATTACTATAAACATATAACTCAAATTTGTCACATTCCTCCCGAACTTTAGTTAAAATATTCCTATCCACTATTCCTTTTACTGAATTCCATACTAAAGAATAATTATAAGTGTGGTCAACATTATCATTAATAACACCGTCTGAGGCATCATCTATAATTTCCATTTTAAGCCGTTCAAGTTTTGCCTTGTAACAACTTAAAATTTCTGCTTCGTTTCCACCACAATCATCATAATAACCAATATTATTTTCAAATACACCACACTTAAAACAAAAAATGAAAAAAATAGAAACATATATCACCCAATTCCAAAAACTATTGTAAAACGAACTTTTTGGTAACCCTGAACGATTTACGTTACTAACTTTTTTTGTTTTCTTTTTTGGATGGAGTACCTTTTGTCTTATCTCTGAATCTATTTGTTTGTCGTAATTAGAATTTTCTTTTACTTTTCTGTTAATATATTCATTATAAAATTTTTCAGCTTCTCCATCTCTCAGTTGTTTCTTAGCAGCTTCCTCAATTATGTCATCAACTTCTTTGTTTTGGCCAAATTTATTTTTTAAAAAAACATAATAAGAATCAAATATTAATTCATAGTTGTTTGGGCTAATCCCTTTCATAAAATTAACAAGAAGTTTCTCACTAAAAGCATTCTCTTTGTTAACTTTCTTACTAACAACCTCTTCCTTAGTTGTTTTCTTCTCAGGTTCTACTATACTATTTTTTTTTGTTGCAGATGTTTCAGTTTTTTTTATTGAATATTGACCGTCAAGTTCATCCCGCTCTTTTTGATTCAGAGAAAGATAATTCATCTTCATATCTAAAGCATCTTTTTTTGTGATGCTTCCACTTTTTTCTTGACTTACTAAATGTTCTAAAAAGCTCATAGTTTTTTTAAATTTACATTTATTTTAATATTACATATTTAACGGAGATTAAAAAAGGTGTATTTCGGTTAATTATCCTAATTCCGATTAAACGAGTAAATTATAAGTAATAAAAAGTTGACTTAGTTAAGAAAGCAAAGGGAGGTTAGTTGTAGCTTATCCAAGCGGACTTGTGGTAGACCTTTACTCTTTTATGTACTTCTTGTACTTTCTCTTTAGAACCTGAAACTAACACTGATACTCTATAAACATTACCAACTTTAGAAATATTAATATTATCAAATCCTTCTCTAACTAAGGTTTGTTTTTGTCTTTCAGCATTTGCTTTAGCACCAAAACTGCCTATAATAATCGAAGCATAGTTATCGCTTAATTTTTGTGATTTCTCTTGGTAATTATCAGTTGGAGATTTTCCTGATGTTTTACATAATTTATTATACTTATCGCACATTCCTAAATCACAAGCTTTTTTAAAGTCATAACAATAGTTTTGTTTAATGTGAGATTTTGAAACTCCTCTACCTACATAAGCAGCAGCAAAATCAGGATGTAATTCAATAGCTTTAGTATTATCCGCAATTGCTCCATTATAGTCTTTTAATTCAGCCTTTGAAAATCCTCTAAGTACATAACAACCAGCATCATCAGGTTTTAACTCAATAACTTTATTATAATCAGCAATTGCTCCATTATAGTCTTTTAAATTTTGCTTTGAAAGTCCTCTTTTATAATAAGCTAAATTAAATTGAGGGTCTAACTCAATAGCTTTAGTATAATCAGCAATTGCTCCATTATAGTCTTTTAATTTAGCCTTTGAAACTCCTCTATCATAATAAGCTAATTTAAATTGAGGGTCTAACTCAATAGCTTTGGTATAATCCGCAATTGCTCCATAATAGTCTTTTAATTCATCCTTTGAAACTCCTCTGAGTACATAACAACCAGCATCATCAGGTTTTAACTCAATAGCTTTATTATAATCTGCAATTGCTCCATTATAGTCTTTTGAGATTTGTTTAGAAATTCCACTTTTATTATATCTTAAAGCTTCATTAGCTTTATTAAAACTATTATTATTTGAACTACTATTTCTGTATGAGTTTTGTTGTTTATTTGATGTGCAATAATTTTTATATGCGTTACATCCATCAGGATTTCTTAATTGACAAGCACTATTAAAGTCATTACAATAAGACATACCTAATTTTTTTAATGTCATTCCTCTGCGATAAAAATAAAGTCCCTCATAAGCATCACCTTTAGCACGTTTAATCGCCTCCTCAAAAAGAGGAAGAGCTCCTCTATAATCACCTTTATTATATTTTTTTAATGCTCTATTGTGCCATATGGCTGGATTATTATCAATTGAATTAGACATACTTTTTATTGCATTATTTAAAGCTATTCCTGATTTGTCAATCAATGCCGGATTATAATTTGAACCGGGATTACTGTAAGCACCATTATTTATGGAAGATGACCCTGAACTACTTGAAGAAATCACAAATGTTTGAGGAACTGAATATTGTTCTTCACCCGCCAGATATTCGTAATCTAACCCATAAGAATCACTGTAGTAAACTTTGCAATTAATTGAAAAACCAACATCAACCGTTATAGTTTGAAATCCTCCAACGGTAACTTTAAGTATAATTGTATTAAGACTATTAACTACAGCACATTGTACATCAAATGCAGTTTCATTTTTTATTTGAATTTCATTAATAACAATTTCGTTTTTATCTATTTTTTTAAATTTTAAGTGTGGATTTGAGAAATAGAAAGCAAAAGAAGATAGAAATACTAATACTATAAGTTTCTTCATTTCATAAGTTTTAAACCATTAAAATAATAAAAAGTTGACTTAGTTAAGAAATTGTAATTTAAGAAAATTAACCAATTAGTTCTTATTGAACTACTTTTTTACTCTGTTAAAGTGTTGAAAGTGCAAACATCGGTGTAAACATCAGCTCGGAAACACATATTTTTTGGACATTTTAATAGGTACTAATTTTCCTAATAAATAAATTGAAATATTATCCTCTGTGATATATGCGGCTCTATTGCAATGATAACCTACAGAAGATGCGATTATACACGCTTTTACACAATCGTAGACTGGAACACCAAAACAAACAGTATAATTCAAATAATGGCTATCTATGTAGCTTCTCAGCTCATCATCTATTTCAGGAGTGTTGAGGTAATTCTTTTTCATTAGTATTTAATACATTTTGTAATTCTGAAAATGATAATCTTTGAGTTTCTGAGATATTTTCATTCTCAACTGCCTTTTGTTCTGGTATCACATACTTTGCCATTCTTACTCTAAATTCCATTCTGCCTCTAACATCTAACTTGTTAAAATCATCAACTATGTGTTGAGGATTAAAGATTAATGTATTAAGTATTTTCTTGGCTTGGCTTAGTTCTTTATTTTGAGAGCCACGAGGTCTGCCAGTAGCTAATTTGTGTCCTTTTTGAAACGGCATATTGTTTAAGTTTTGTTGTTGATGATTTACTTAATAAAAAGGAGTGGAGATTAACCACTCCTAATTATGAAAGTCTGCACCGAAATGCAGATTACACCACGCGAGTTAAATTTGTCTACCAGTTTTTACCCAATAAGTATTCGCTTGAAATTTGTTAGTTCTAATATTAAAATCTAAAATTCTTCTAAATGCTTTTGTCACATCAAAAGGATATGCTTTTACTCCAGTACTTTCCTCAACTTCATAGATAGTGTTAATTAGCTTTTCGCATTGTTCAAATCTTGTAAGTTGTTCTGGTGTTTCTGTATATGTTGTATAGTTCTCTATTGTTGGAGATTTAACATCTTTCAATTTGTCATAGTTAGCAACTAATTCTTTTAATTTTCTTAAATCAAACTCAAGTAGTTCAGCAAGTTTTTCAGCTCTTAAATTAAGTGTATTTTCTTTCTTGTATTTATGTAATAAACCACTATAAAAATTGTTTAAAATATCACTAAAAAAATCATTGTTGAATTTAAACTTAGGTATGTATTTCTTAACCTCTTTTTTAATTTCTTGTATAGTTGTTAAACGATTAGAATAAACTTCTAAATCTTCAGCAAACTTCTTTTGGTCTACTGTAATTGCTTTTCTTTTTTCTACTGGTATTGTATTCATAATCCTAACATTTTTCTAAGTTTCTGTATTATTAATTTTTCTTCTCCTGCTTCTTCTGGAACGTGAGCTATCTTCTTGTTTTTACTTTTCTTACTGTTCTGGTAATTATCAAGAAATTCCTGCTGAAGCCTTTTATGTCTTTGAGCTTTTGTTTCTTGCTTAATACCTTTAAATAAAATTCTTTTCATAAGTACCTTTACTTATAAACGTTTGAGAACCTATTACTGTTATATATTTTTTCATATTTTTTTAATATATTTTTCACTTAATTATTTAATTAATAACAGAGAAGAATAATTAGAAAATAATAAACTAAAACATACTATAGAAGAACAGAATAAAAAAGAATAGAACACAACAGAATAAATAATATATTCTATTACTTAGAGTTAACTTAAAGTGAACTTAAAAAGGTAGTACATCATCTAATTTATTTTCTTCTTTAATTACCTCAATTTGTTCTGGTTTTATCTCTGAGTTTTGTTCTTTATTTATACTTTGTGTTTTTTTACCTCCTTTACTTTGCCCTTCTTTAGTTCTTGCATATACATTCCACATTTTCATAGCAAATTCAATTTTAATAATGTCGTTATCTTTTGGTTTTACAACATCACCATACTTGAGAAGTTCCTTTAATTCTTCTTTACCTATCCAATTCTCGGCATCTCTAAAAGTTAAAAAACCTTCAGATTTTAAGTATTTAATTATAAGCTCTATGAATAACCACTTGGTTGAATTATCGGCTCTTCTTATTGTGTTAGTTAGATACAAATCATCAATGTTAAGTTTTAACCAATGAAAGTTATCTCCTGATATTAAATTATTTTTCATTGTAATCTTGCTTTATAAAGTGCCTCAACATCTTCTGATTTAAAATAAACTCTATGTCCTATTTTAACTGGATTTAATATTCCATTGTCTGCCCAGTTTGCAATAGTTTTTTTTGATTTAATGGTAAATCTTTTCATTATATCCTCAGTAGTATACAAGTCTTTTTTACCTATTGTTTTTAACTCATATAATATTTCACTTTTGAGTGAATCTATCTCATCACTAAAAAGGTTTCTCAATATTTCTAAATCTTTATTTTCTAATCTCATTTTTTATTTTTTTTAAATTCAACATTCCAGTAGTTAATTTCTGTTGAAACATCTTCTGGTTTTGTTCCAAATACATCAACTAATTCATAATTTCTTGTTAGTATAAAATTCATTAGTGTATCATAATTATCAGTTGATACCATCAAAGTATCTTCAATTTCTGTTACTTGAATAGTGTTTGTTTTATATTTCATTTTTTGTGTTTTTAATTATTATTAGCACAAATATTGAGAGATATAAATTGAATTTATGTATTGAAAATATACTTGAATGTATACTTGAATGTATACTTGAATTTTTATTACTTTAATGGTTTAAAACTTAAAAAAAATTAATTATGGGACTATTTTCAGATAGAGAAGTTAAAGAATGTAAAGTACCTTGTTTTATAGGTAAATATCCTCTTAAGGGGGAAATAATAGAATCAACATTAGTTACAACAAAAAAAGCTATTATATCGCACGAAGGATTAAAAACTGCAGTTTATGTATTAAGCCAAGAAGCTTTGGATTTAGGGTTTGATGCTGTTCATAATATATTTTTTGTAGGGTCAGATTATGGAAATATGGCGATAGGAGATGCAATTAAGTTAAAGAAATAACTTACCTCTCTTTACTTTCTTAACTAAGTCAACTACTAAAATAAGAGGTGTTTGCACTAATGTTTGCACTATGTAGGCTTCTCTTATCTGTTAAGAGATACTCCCACCGGGACTCGAACCCACATCTACTGCTTAGGAGGCGGTTATTCTATCCAGTTGAACTATGGGAGTATTTTATCTAATTGTATTTCCCGCATCAATCTCCTTAGTAGGAGAAACGAAAGCCAACTCTCCCATCTCTGTTTCAGCCATCAAAATCATTCCCTGAGATTCTACACCTCGTATTTTTCTAGGAGCCAAATTCAGTAAAATACTAACCTTTTGACCAATCACCTCTTGTGGTTTAAAATGTTCGGCAATTCCAGAAACAACAGTTCTTACATCAATTCCTGTATCTACTGTTAGCTTTAATAATTTATCTGCTTTTTCTATTTTTTCTGCTGCTGTAATTGTTCCTACTCTTAGGTCCATTTTAGAGAATTCATCAAAAGTAATTTCGTCTTTCATAGGAGGATATTTATTGGGTTTTTGGTCTTGATTTTTTAATTTTTTTATCTGCTCATCAATTTTTTCGTCTTCTATCTTTTGAAAAAGAATTCTTGGCTCATTTATTATATGATTTTCATTTATTAATTGTTCCTTACCTGCTTGATCCCATCTAGGAAGTACAATATTTAATAGCTCGGCTAATTCCAAAGCTTTTTTTGGCATAAAAGGCTCGAAAACAATAGCCAAATTAGCAGTAATCTGTAACGATATATTCATTATTGTTTTTACCCTTTCTGGATCTGTTTTTATCAACTTCCAAGGTTCTGTGTCTGCCAAATATTTATTTCCAGCTCTTGCTAATTTCATTGCTTCTCCTTGCGCATCTCTAAATCTAAAGGAACTGATTGCTTGCGCAATATTTTCTGGAGTTTCTTTAATAGTTTTCAGCAACTCAATATCTACTTCTAAAAGATTATTTCTAGATGGAGTAACTCTGTTGTAATACTTCTTTGTAAGTACTAAAGTCCTATTTACAAAATTCCCAAAAATAGAGCAAAGCTCATTGTTGTTTCTAGCTTGGAAATCTTTCCATGAAAAATCACTGTCTTTGTTTTCCGGAGCAATGGAGCAAAGTACATATCTCAAAATATCTTCTTGATTTGGGAATTCAGTTATGTAGTCTTTTCCCCAAACTGCCCAGTTTCTTGAAGTACTTAATTTCTGACCTTCTAAATTTAAAAACTCATTGGCAGGCACATTGGTTGGTAAAATATATCCATCTAGTTCAGATAATATCGCAGGAAATATGATGGTGTGAAAGACAATATTGTCTTTGGCCAAGAAGTGAACTAAATTGGTGTCTTTACTTTTCCAGTAATCCTCCCAACTCTTCCCATTTTCATTTGCCCATTTTTTGGTAGCTGAAATGTATCCAATGGGTGCATCAAACCACACATAAAGTACTTTTCCTTCTCCATCTTGCACAGGAACGCTCACCCCCCAGTCCAAATCTCTTGTAATTGCTCTAGGCTGAAGGCCTGCTTTAATCCAGCTCATACACTGGCCAACTACTTGATTCTTCCAATTTTCTGGACTGTGCACTTGTTCTCCATTATAAATTCCTTTCTGTATCCAGTCACTCAACCATTTTTCGTGTCTATCTAAAGGCAAATACCAATGAGTAGTACTTTTTAGCTGAGGACTTTTTCCACTAAGTGTGGAAATTGGATGAATAAGTTCGGAAGAGCTAAGAGCACTTCCACATTTTTCACATTGGTCTCCGTAGGCATTTTGATACCCACACTTAGGACACTGGCCAGTTATATATCTATCGGCCAAGAATTGTTGGTATTCTTCATCGAAGTATTGTTCTGACTCTTTTTTTACAAAAGCCCCTTTTTTATCCATTTCCAAGAACAACTCTTGGGCAGTTTCATGGTGGTGTTTGGAAGAAGTCCTGTCATAAATATCAAAACTAATTCCTAGTTTTTCAAATATGTCTTTGTTGGAGAAATGGTACTCATCTACTATTTCTTTTGGACTTTTATTTTCTTTTTTTGCTCTTAGGGTGATAGCTGCACCATGCTCGTCCGAACCACATATAAAAGCAACATCTTCGCCATTAGACCTTAAAAATCGAGCATAAATATCTGCAGAAATATAAACACCTGCTAAATGGCCCAAATGCAATGGACCGTTAGCATAGGGAAGAGCTGCGGTTATGGTGTGTCTTTTTGGAGTTTTCAAAATTTAATTTAGAATGGCCAAATATAAGTTAATATGCTATTTTTATCCTAAAGAATTTAAATGAAATGAATTTACCCCCCAAATTAAAACTTAACGACGAGGTTATTCTAATAGCTCCGGCTAGAAAAGTGGAATTAGAATCGCTTATAATGGCCGAAAATTTATTGTTAAAATGGGGATTAAAACCATTGCGTTCCAAAAATATTTTAGCTAAGACTGGTATTTTTGCAGGGGATAAAGAAGAAAGAGTATTAGATTTGCAATGGGCTATAAACCATCCAACTGCAAAGGCTATATGGTGTTTTAGGGGAGGATACGGATCTATTCAACTTTTAGAAGGATTAAATCCAGCATCTTTTTTACATAACCCTAAATGGATAATAGGTTTTTCAGACATTACCAATATTCATTGTTTCTCTAATATTATTTTAAATACAGCCTCTATCCATGCTACAATGCCAATAAATATTGGGTTAAATACTCCCCAATCTTTAGAATCTTTAAAGCAATTTTTATTTAAACAAGAAATAAACTATAAAATAAATTCTGTCTCTAAAAACATACATGGTGAGGTTAAGGGCGCTATAGTTGGAGGAAATCTCTCTGTTTTGTGCGCTAACTTAGGAACCAATTATCAGCCAGATTTTGAAAATAAAATTTTATTTATTGAAGACATAGACGAATATTTTTACAAAATTGATAGAATGCTATGGCAGTTGAAATTTGCAGGTGTATTTCATCAAATAAAGGGGCTCATCGTAGGACATTTCACCAACACCAAAGACAATTCTATAGCATTTGGAAAAGATGTAGAAGAAATGGTATTACAAAAACTAAATGAATTTGATTTTCCTGTAGTTTTTAATTTTCCCTCAGGACATGAAAAAGAAAATTTAACTTTACCATTAGGACTACCGCTAAATTTAAAAGTAAACTCTAGATCTACTTTGTTACAAAGTTAACTAAGCTCAACATGAAACCTTTAATATTAACCTTAATTTCCACAATATTTTTTTCTCATGTAAGCTTTTCGCAGGTGGAAAAAGTTGAATTTGAGTTAGAGAAAACACCTTTTAAAATGAGTTTAAATTCTGGAGTTTATAAGTCTAGACTCTCAGGAGCTTCTGAAAGAGAAAATAGTTTTAGAAATTTTTCAATTTTTGCCCAAGTTTACTTTCCCTTTAAAAGATCTTTAGATAAACCCGAAAACTTCAGTCAATCTAGCTCGGCTTCCAATTTTTTTGACAGGCTATTTACCGCTAGTCCGGTAGCTGTTTTCCATTTGACAGAAAAAGGGGGCAATGCTTTGGGAATGGGGCAAGAGTTGTCTTTTAAAATTGCAAAAAAAACATTTTTAAAATCTCAACTAGCAGTAGTTTGGGTAGAGTCAAATTCTCAGAAAAACGACGGTCTTCAAAGTGGACTTAATTTTCATCATTTTTGGCATTTTTGTTCTTATATAAATTCTAAGACCTATCTTTCAGTTGGATATAACCATATTTCAAACGGCAAAATATTTTCTAAAGAAGTAGGATGTTTATTTGACATGATGGTAGTAGGAATTGCACATTCTTTCACCAAATAAAACATAATTTATAAATAGAATAGCATGCATATATTTAGATTATTTGTTCTCTCATTTTTTTTAAATCTGCTGTTTTTTTCTTACTCTGCTCAACAATTAAGTGGATCTGAAATTTACCATCAAATTAAAAAATTAAATGTTCTAGGAAATGTTCTTTATCTAGCAGCACACCCAGACGACGAAAACACAAGATTTATTAGTTATTGTGCAAATGAAAAGCTTTTAAATACAGGTTATTTGTCTCTTACTAGAGGAGATGGAGGACAAAACTTAATAGGAACAGAGATTAGGGAAGAGTTAGGAATTATAAGAACCCAGGAATTATTATCGGCAAGAAGGCTAGATGGAGGACAACAATTTTTCACTAGAGCCAATGATTTTGGTTATTCTAAAACACCAGAAGAGACGTTGAAAATATGGGATAAGGAAAAGATTCTTTCCGATGTGGTATGGGTAATAAGAAATTTTCGTCCAGATGTGATAGTTTGTCGTTTTCCCATTGACGGAAAAGGGGGCCATGGCCACCATACTTCTTCTGCGCTATTGGCGATGGAAGCTTTTGATTTGGCAGCAGATTCCTTAGCCTTTAAAGAGCAATTAATGCATATAAGTGTTTGGCAACCCAAGAGAGTAGTGGTAAATACTGGAAGATGGTGGAATAGTAATATTTCCGATAATGATCCAGGAGTTGTTTCCTTAGATATAGGAGGATACAACCATTTATTAGGAACCTCCTATAATGAATTGGCTGCTTTAAGTAGGTCTATGCATAAGACACAAGGCTTTGGCAGCACTGGCAAAAGAGGAGAATATCTAGAGTTTTTTGAATATTTAAAAGGAGATACCGCAAGTAACGCATTATTTGAATCATTGGATTTTTCTTGGGACAGAATTTCAAAAAATGCAGCAATAAAATCCTTGACTAGTGAAATCATTAGAAATTTTTCTATAAGCGCCCCTTCACAGTCTATTCCAAGGCTTTTAAAGCTAAGGACTGCTATTTCACAATTAGAAGATGAACATTGGAAGAAAATTAAAATGAAAGAAGTAGAGGATTTAATATTACAATGTTCAGGTTTATATATAGAAATGACCACCTTGTCTTCTAAAAAATCAAACGAAGATTCTGTATTCTTTAATTTAGAAATTATCAACAGATCTAATATCAAAATGAAATTGAAATCAATTTCTTGTAAGGATTTCAATTTTCATAAAAAACTTTCAAAACCATTGAAAGAAAATCAAAAAAATGTGCTAAAAAATAAAGCTATTGTCCCCGCAAAACTGCCTATTAGCCAGCCATATTGGTTAGAAAAACCTGCATTTTTGGGGGCCTATAATGTCGATTCATTACAGCTAATCGGTAAAGCTGAAAATAATCCCTCAGCAGAATTTTTAATTTCTGTAGAAGTTGGAGATGCCACTATTGAATATAAAAGGCCATTGGTCTTTAAATGGAACGATCCAGTAAAAGGAGAGCAAAATAAAAATTGGGTAGTTTGCCCAAAAGTAACAGCAAATATCGATCAAAAAGTAATGATATTCTCTGATGAATCTACTCAGAAAATTTTGGTTACTGTAGCTGCTCACTCTGCAAAACAAAAAGGAGATATTAACATTATTCATCCCCAAGGATGGAAAGTAATAGGACCAACTGAATATTCTTTAAAAACTGTAGATGAAGAGCTGGTCTTAGAGTATTTTATTTCCCCTCTTAAAAACGCTAATTCTGGAACTTTAAAAGTCCAAATTAATGGGACAGATGCCCATGCAATAAATACAATTGTCTATGACCACATTCCTGAGCAAAGATGGTTTCCAAAATCCGAACTACAGCTGGTGCATTTAAACCTAACTACAGTTCCTAAAAAAATTGGATATTTAATGGGAGCAGGAGATTTAGTAGATCAACATTTAAAAATTTTGAAATACGATGTCAAGCAAATAACTACCAAGGACCTAACTCTTAAGGATTTAAAAAATTTCGATGTAGTTATCACAGGGGTAAGATTTTTTAATGTTGAAGAAAAAGCACCTTATATTTCTAATTTACTTCTTAAATATGTTAAAGAAGGAGGGAATCTGGTAGTTCAATACAATACTAGCTACAGGCTAAAGACCAAAGATTTTTATCCCTATCCTCTCCAAATTTCGAGAGATAGAGTAACTCAAGAAGACGCACAAGTAACATTTTTAAATAATTCTCACCCTGTAATGAATTTCCCAAACAAGTTAGCTAAAGACGATTTTAATAACTGGGTTCAAGAAAGAGGATTGTATTTTCCAGATGCATGGAGTAAAGAATACCAACCAATATTTTCTTGGAACGATTTTAATGAGAAGCCAAAAAAAGGATCTTTACTTATAGCTAAATATGGCAAAGGCTATTATACATATACAGGAATTTCTTTTTTTCGACAACTTCCTGCTGGAGTAAGTGGAGCATATAAATTATTAGTTAATATAATTAGTTTAAATAATGATTGAATCTGAAAAACCTCCAGTATTTAAATCTTGGAACCACTGGTATATTCTTCTTCTTCTAGTTTTACTACTATTTGTTTTAGTTCTTAGCTGGTTAACACAGAATTTTTCATGAGTAACTTAGACTGGTTTGTGTTAATTTTCACCTTAGTTTCCATAGTAACTTATGGCATATGGAAAACTCGTGGTGCAAAAGATTTACAAAGTTATTTGAAAGGAAATAACGATGCTAAATGGTGGGGAATAGGAATTTCTATAATGGCTACCCAAGCCAGTGCAATTACTTTTTTATCTACCCCTGGTCAAGCTTATACTGATGGGATGAGATTTATTCAATTCTATTTTGGACTGCCTATAGCAATGATTATTCTATCAGTTACCTTTTTACCAATATTCTATAAATTGAAAGTATATACAGCCTATGAATATTTAGAGACTAGATTTGACTTAAAGACCAGAACCTTAGCTGCCTTTTTATTTTTAATTCAAAGGGGATTGGCCACAGGAATTACTATTTATGCTCCCTCTATAATTCTATCTACTTTATTGAATTGGAATCTAACTTTAACCAATATTTTTATTGGGTTATTGGTAATTCTTTATACAGTTTCAGGGGGGACTAAAGCGGTTACACAAACACAGAAGCAACAGATGGCAGTAATGATGGGGGGAATGATTCTTGCTGGAATTTTAGTAATAAATATGTTGCCAAATAATATTAGCTTTTTGGATGCGGTAAATGTGGCTGGAAAAATGGGAAAACTTAACCTAGTTAATTTTGATTTCGACTTGGATGACAGGTATAATTTTTGGACTGGGACAACAGCAGCTCTATTTCTATTCCTTTCCTATTTTGGAACAGATCAATCACAAGTACAAAGATACTTAACTGGAAAGTCATTAGCTCAAAGCAGATTGGGACTAATTATGAATGGACTTCTTAAGATTCCCATGCAACTCATCATATTATTTATCGGAGTTATGGTTTTTGTTTTTTATCAATTTAATACTCCTCCAATATTTTTTAATAAGGTAGAACTTAACAATATAAAAAGCTCTAATTATTCTGAAGAAGTAAATAATTTAGAGAACCAATTTAAAGTATTACATGATAAAAAGACAGTGGATATTTACAGTCTACTAGATGCTCAAAAGAATGAAGACAAGGGAAGAGTCCAAGAGTTAAAAAGAAGTGTTTTATTTATAGAAAGCAAAATGCACGAAATTAACAATAATGTTAAAACTATTGTGATAAAAAATAATCCCTCTGCAGAGACAAATGATAAAGATTATATTTTTATGTCCTATGTAATTGACTATCTCCCAACAGGAGTAATTGGACTATTATTTGCAGTAATGTTTTGCGCAGCTATGTCTTCCACGGCATCTGAATTAAATGCCCTCGCATCCACCACCACCATAGACATTTATAAAAGGTCTATTAAGAAAAAAGAAAATGATCGCCATTATTTAATGTCGTCTAAATATTTTACACTTCTTTGGGGAGTATTGGCAATTTTATTTGCTACTACTGCTTCGCTATTTGAAAACCTTATACAAGCGGTTAATCTTCTTGGTTCGCTTTTCTACGGGACAATTTTAGGAATTTTTGTAGTGGCTTTTTATTTTAAAAATGTAAAATCTAATGCTGTTTTTTATTGTGCAATTGCTGCAGAAATAATGGTGGTTTCTATTCATTTCCTAAACCATTACCAACTTGCACCAAATTGGCTTCAAATGGGTTATTTGTGGTATAATGTAGTTGGGTGTTTGCTAGTAATTCTATTTGCAACTCTTACTCAGAAAATAATCAATCTAAAAAAAGCTATTTAGATTTCATACTTTTTATTAAATCCTCGCTTCTTTTAATGTACCCATAATCGTCTTTCTTCTCCTTGGCTAAGGCAATCACCTCTTCTGCTACTGAAATAGACTCTTTCTTATTTCCCATTTTTTTAAGAATTCTAGCCTTGTGAAACTGCATCCAAAATGCATCAGGTCTTTTATCAATTGCAGTATTTATCCATTCCAATGCCATTTCATATTCAGATGTATTATCTGCAAAAAATTTAGCACCATGGTAATAATCACTTGCTGAAGGACCTTTTGTCAATAGCTCTAAGTATTGTTTTTCTAATTTTTTTGCTTCTAAAGATTCTATCTTAATATCAATTTTGGTATTTGCCCATTTCAAAGACATTATTGCGCTAAAAGATTGGAATGTTCCAAAATCAATAGTAAATGATTCTGTAAAATCTTTGGTTTCAATGGCTTTAGAGACAATACTACAAACTTGATTTTTTTCGTCGTACTCACCAACTCCCCAGAGTTCAGTATTTTTATTTAAAACCACTGTCCATTCTTTCTCACCTGGAATAGTGAATAAAGAATAACTTCCCTTTTTAACTTTAGCACCACCAAAAACACAATTTTCATTAAAAGTTATTTTTGTTGCTTTGTTGGCTCCTGTTCTCCACATTTTTCCATAGCTCACAAGCCCGCCAAATATTTCTCTTTCTTTAGCTCCAGGTCTTGAGTACTCAACAGAAATATTAGATACTCCAACTTTTTGAGTAATTGTAGCAGTTGGACTTGGTTGAGGGGATTTAATTTGTGCAGAAATAAAGCTGTAGCAAAAGATTGCAGAAAGAAGAAGAATTTTTTTCATTTTATTTTTAATTAGATTTCAAATCTAAAATAATTAACTTAATAATTAAAACAATAAATAAACTTAATAATTGTCTGGAAATCGTCAAAAAACAGGAAAAGATGGAGAGCAAAAAGCACTCTCCTATTTAATAAAAAAAAATTACCAAATAATCGAAACCAATTGGAGGCATCAAAAGTGCGAAATTGATATAATAGCATTCAAGAATAAAGAGCTGGTATTTTTCGAAGTAAAAACAAGAACCAACTCCATTATATCCCAAGAAAATCTAATTTCAATTGCCCAACAAAAGAGAATAATTCATGCTGCTGATTATTACATAAATAAAAATAAAATTGATTTAAATATAAGATTCGACTTAATATATGTTGAAAAAGATTTAAAATCTTTTAAATTCACTCACTTTAAAGAAATTTTCATACCAACTATTGATTAGACTGAATAAATATATTTCAAACTCCGGAGTTTGCTCAAGAAGAGAAGCGGACGTTTTAATTGCCGAAGGAAAAATTAAAATCAATAATAAAGTAGTTACAACCTTAGGAACAAAAGTAACTGAACAAGACCAGGTAGTTTATAATGGGAAAGTTCTGAAGGCTGAAAAACACCAATATATTTTAATCAATAAACCTAAAAATTGTATTACCACTGTAAAAGATACCCATGATAGAAAAACCGTAATGGATATCATTGAAGGGGCTTGTGATCAGAGGGTTTACCCTGTAGGAAGATTAGATAGAGATACAACAGGATTATTATTACTTACAAATGATGGTGAGCTCACTAAGCGTTTGACCCATCCGAGTTTTGGAATTAAAAAGAAATACGTAATTCAATTGGAAAACAGTCTTCACCCAGACTCTTTAAAGGAGATGGTTAAAGGAATTAACCTTGAAGACGGCCAAGTGAAGTACGATGAAGTGAAATACGGTCGCCAACAAACAGACAGAACACAGTTAATAGTCACTCTGCATTCTGGAAAAAATAGAGTGATAAGGCGAACTATGGAGTATTTTGAAAAAACACTTCTGCATTTAGATAGGATAGAATTTGCTGGAATTAAAAAAAATGATTTGCAAAGAGGTCAATGGAGGTTTTTAGACGCCAAGGAAATAGGATTTTTAAAAATGACTAAGTCGCGCTAAGAACTACTCTGCATGCATCTTGTTCTGCTGCTTTTTTCGAAGATCCGATTCCCTTTCCAATACTTTTTCCATTAGAAAACACTTCCGAGCTAAATTTAACTTCTTGATGAACATGGTCTATCTTAATTGTCTTAAAAACAATTGCAGTTCTTTTTTTCTGAAAGAGCATTAATAACTCACTTTTGTAATCTCTATTCTCTTCTTTTATTTGATCAATATTTATTTGACTTTTTAAAATAAACTCTTCGATACTTTTTTGGGCTTTTTCTACACCTATATCCGTTAAAATCGCTCCATAGAGAGCTTCAAAGGTATTTCCAACCAATGACTTATAATTATTACTACTTTTTTGATATAAAATAAAATTTTGCAGCCCAATATCTTCTCCAATTTTATTTAGACTTTCTCGGCTTACAATCTTGGCTCTTAATTGAGTTAAATAGCCCTCATTTTTATCGGGATAAACTTTAAATAAGTAATTAGCAACAGCCAAAGAGATAAATGCATCTCCTAAAAATTCTAACCTTTCGTTGTCGTATTGACTATTTTCAATGTTTTTATAAGAACTGTGGGTGATAGCCTCTAAATATAGTTTTTGATTGACTGGATGAACTCCAAACCTGTTTTTTAAAAAAAATATAAAATCTTTGTTAAGTAGTGGTAATGTCTTTTTTTTTAAAAAAAAACTAATCATTGAATTCTTTCACAATAATTGAGGTGTTGTGGCCCCCAAAACCAAATGTGTTGCTTAATGCCGCTTTTACCTCTCTCTTTTGAGCCTTATTTAAAGTTAAGTTAAGGTTATAGTCAATATTTTCGTCTTTGTGTTTGAAGTTAATAGTTGGCGGAATTACATTGTCCTGAATAGATTTAACACAGGCTATAGCTTCAATAGCACCAGCAGCACCTAATAAGTGACCTGTCATAGACTTTGTACTGCTTATATTTAATTTGTAGGCATGTTCACCAAATACTTCTTTAATAGCTAAAGTTTCAGATATATCCCCTAACGGTGTAGATGTACCATGGACATTCACGTAATCTATATCCTCTGGATTCATTCCTGCATCTTCTAAAGACAATTTCATTACACTAATTGCTCCTCTACCTTCAGGATGTGGTGCAGTAATATGATGTGCGTCAGCAGTTAGTCCACCACCCGCAACTTCAGCATATATCTTCGCACCTCTTTTTTTGGCATGTTCTAATTCTTCTAGTATTAAACATCCCGATCCTTCTCCAAGAACAAATCCATCTCTTGTTGCATCAAAAGGTCTTGAAGCTGTACCTGGATCATCATTTCGAGTTGAAAGAGCTTTTAAAGCATTAAAACCACCTATTCCAGAAATATTAACACCCGCTTCAGACCCTCCAGTAACTATAAAATCCGACTTACCAAGTTGAATTAGCATCAGTGCATCAATAATAGCATTGGTTGAGGAAGCACATGCAGAAACTGTCACATAATTTGGACCACGTAGCCCATATTTAATTGATATATGACCTGCTGCGATATCTACTATCATTTTAGGCACAAAAAACGGGTTAAACCTTGGGGTTCCATCTCCATCTTTAAAATTAAAACATTCTTCCTGAAAAGTGTACATTCCTCCAATACCTGATCCCCATACTACTCCAGCTCTATCCAAGTTCACTTTTTCCAAATCTAATTTAGAATCTAAAATTGCTTCTTGTGTAGTAGCTAGTGCATAAGCTGAAAAAGGATCCATTTTACGAGCTTCTTTTCGGTCCATTATATCTAATGGATCAAAGTTTTTAACTTCACAGGCAAACTTAGTTTTGAATAGACTGGCATCAAATTTGGTAATTGGCTCGGCACCACTTTTACCAGACAAAAGGTTTTTCCAATATTCATCAACAGAGTTACCAATTGGGGTCAATGCCCCCATACCAGTTATAACAACTCGTTTTTTATTCATAAATGCAGGCTTGGTACGAATTGAAGAGAGTTATTTATTCTCTTCAATATATTTTATTGCTTCACCAACAGTTTGAATATTCTCAGCTTGCTCATCTGGGATAGCAATATTAAATTCTTTTTCGAATTCCATAATTAATTCTACAGTATCTAAGGAATCTGCGCCTAAATCGTTGGTGAAACTAGCTTCATTAGTTACTTCTCCTTCGTCAACTCCTAATTTATCAACTATTATTGATATAACTTTAGATTTTACGTCTGACATATTGTGTTTTTTAATTGTTTGCAGTGCAAATAAATAACTTTTCCTTTATTCAACAAAATACTTTAGTTTAAACTTATTCAACAACTAAAGTTGATTAAATACCAATCTATGTCTATATTTCGAAAAACAAATCATGAAAATAGCCTTGTTTGCCTCAGGAAAAGGAACTAATGTTGAAAATATTATCCGCTATTTTAACGGCAATAAAAGTGTAAATATTTCAGTTATTTATTCAAATAATAAAAATAGTGGAGCCATTTTACATGCGAAAAAACACCAAATTTCAGGAATTTTATTGAAAAAAGAGGATTTATCCTTCTCAAATAAATTGGTAAACGAATTAAATAGCAACCAAATTGATTTGGTAGTTTTAGCCGGCTTCCTTTTAAAAATACCTAGAAAATTTATTGAGGGATTTAATGGGAAAATAATTAACGTCCACCCGTCTCTTTTGCCAAAATATGGAGGAAAAGGGATGTATGGTGACAATATTCATAAATTAGTTTTAAGTAATAAAGAAAAGAAAACTGGGATTACCTTTCACTATGTAAATGAAAATTATGATGAGGGGAAAATAATAGCTCAGTATGAGATTGAAGTAGATAGTAATGAAACATTAAATTCACTTAAGAAAAAAATAAGTCGCGAAGAATTATTAAATTATCCTAAAATTATTAGTTCATTTTTAAATGAATAAGCTAAAAAGAAAAATACAAGAAATAATTTTTGAAGCAGATACTCCTATGGGTAAGTTGTTTGATCTTGCTTTACTAGTCATGATTTTACTCAGTGTTATTGTGGTGATGCTGGAAAGTGTAGAATCCTATAGAGAAGAATGGTCTTGGCTTTTTGAGATTTTAGAATGGATATTTACTATTTTATTTTCTTTAGAATATCTATTAAGAATTTTCTCCGTAAAAAACCCCTTGAAATATATATTTAGCTTTTATGGCGTAATAGACTTATTGTCTCTTATTCCTTCTTACATCGGAATAGGTATTGGAACTAATAACATTTCCTCCATTAAAAGTATTAGAACCATCAGGCTGATTAGAATATTTAGAATACTAAAACTCATAAGATATGTGAAAGAGGCAGCTGCGTTAAAAAAAGCATTTATTGCAAGTAAGCAGAGAATTGTCGTATTTCTTTTTGTAGTTTTTTCTATTGTTGTTTTAATGGGAACCATTATTTATATGTTAGAAGATCCTAAAGATGGCTTTACATCTATTCCTAGAAGTATTTATTGGGCAATAGTAACGTTAACTACCGTAGGTTATGGAGATATTGCTCCCCAAACTCCCTTGGGACAATTTTTTGCTTCAATTATTATGATTTTAGGATATTCTATCATAGCAGTTCCCACTGGAATGATTTCAGTCGAACTCTCAAAAACATCCTTAAATACTCAATATTGTAGCGCTTGTTCGTTTGATAATCATGAAGATGATGCCATTTTTTGTAAAAAATGCGGGGAGGAGCTAAATCCTGAAGTTGGATGAAAATAAACCTATATACCGACGGGTCTGCTAAAGGAAATCCTGGAAAAGGAGGTTATGGTATAGTATTAATAGCAGGAAAACATTACAAAGAGATTTCGCAAGGATTTAGATACACTACTAATAATAGAATGGAACTTCTAGCGGTAATCGTTGGGTTAGAAAATTTAAAAAGTAATAAAAGTGATGTTGTTGTTTTCTCTGACTCAAAATACGTAGTAGATTCTGTAGAAAAAAAATGGGTTTTCCAATGGCAAAAAAAAGGATTTAAGGGGAAAAAGAATGCAGATTTGTGGAAAAGATTCTTATTGATTTACCACAAACATAATGTCTCTTTCCAATGGGTAAAAGGCCACGCTGGCCATCCAGAAAATGAAAAATGTGACCAACTAGCAGTTGAAGCTTCAGATTTTAATGAATTATTGATAGACCAGGGCTACGAACAATCTATTGATTCAAACACACTTTTTTAAAAATGAAAGCTATACAGCTAATAAAATACGGTTCTTCAAAAGATTCCTTTGAAATCAATGAAATTCCAGTCCCAAATTTGATAAACAAGGAAGATGTTCTCATAAAAGTACATGCATTTGGAATTAATTTTGCAGATGTCATGGCAAGAAAAGGCTTGTATAGAGCTTCCCCTGCTTTGCCAGCTGTATTAGGTTATGAAGTTGTTGGAATTGTAGAGAAAACCAAAGACCCTAAAAACAATCATTTAGTAGGTAAAAGAGTACTTGCATTAACAAGATTTGGAGGGTATGCTCACTACGCAGTAACTACAGCTCTAGGGTTAATTGAAATTCCAAAGTCTGTAAAAAATGGTATTGCCTTAGCCTTAGCGACTCAATATTGTACGGCTTTAATAGCTGTTCAAAAAACTGATTTAGAAAAAAATGATTTGGTTTTAATTCATTCTGCAAGTGGTGGAGTTGGCACAGCGTTAACCCAGCTTTTAAAACAAAAAGGATGTAAAATAATTGGGCTCACTAGGAATGAATCTAAATTAACTTATTTGAAAAGTAATGGAGTAGATTTTCCAATTAATACAACTAAAAAAGAGTATAATCTTCAAATTCAAGAAGTATTTCCCAACCAAAAGGTCAAAGGAATTTTTAATTCTGTAGGTGGTAAAACATTTAAAAAAGACATGCAATTATTAGACAATAATGGAACTTTAGTTTTCTTTGGAATTTCAGATAGAACAAATCAAAAAAAAGGTCTTTTCCCCACTCTTTTGCAAATGTTTAAAATAGGAAAAATTCATCCAGCCATGCTTATTTTGAAATCACAATCTATTGCTGGATTAAATCTTTTAGAAATAGCAGATAAAAACCCTCAACAACTTCAAAAGTCATTAAAAGAGTTAATTAATTTGTTAGAGAATAAAAAAATTAACCCTGTTGCAGCAAATGAATTTTCCTGGGAACAAATTTCAGAAGCCCATTCTGGGATGGAGAACGCTAAATTTACAGGAAAAACCTACATAAATATTTTAGATTAATGAAAAGAGTATTGGTTCTGTTTTTAATTTTCATTTCTGGTGCTGGAGTTATAATTTTTCTAAATCTAGAATGGCAAAATGATAGAAAATTACCTGTTTATCAGCCTAATGATATAAATCCAGAACTAGTAGATTCCTCCCTACATGGAAGAGGGAGAGGAATTAATGGAGGAGATCATAAAATTTCTGAATTTGACCTTACAGATCAACTCAATCAAAAAGTCACTAAAAAAATAATGCTAGATAAAATTGTTTTGGTAGATTTTTTCTTTGTTTCCTGCCCTTCAATTTGTCCCAAAATGACTACTAATTTGTTAACAATCCACAAACATTTCAAGTTAGATAGTTCAGTGTTAATTCTATCACATACTGTGTGGCCCGAAGTAGATAATGTAAATGTTCTTTACAGATACGCGGAAAAATATGGTGTAGACCATAAATATTGGAAGTTTTTAACTGGCGAAAAACAAGAACTTTATCGATTGGCAAGACAAGACTACTTGGTAGTTCCTGACATAAACGATCCAAATTTTCAGCACGGGAGTGACGCAGATTTTATTCATACCGAGAATATTGTTTTGATAGATCAAAAACAAAGAATAAGAGGTTTTTATGATGGAACTAGTGTAACCCAAATGCAACAAGCTATTAAAGATATAAAGCTTTTAAAAAAAGCTTATAATTAAATGTAGGATTTTAATTTCTTAGTTAAATAATAAAAAGGAATGGTGTCCAAAATAGCTATCACCATCTTAAAAACGTATCCAGACATTATAAAATAAATTAAAGAGTGGGTCAGCTCACCATCAATTGTTTTTGGCAATCCATCTACCACAAAATGAGTGATTAATATCACTGCAGTACTATCAACTAATTGACTAATAAGGGTAGAAACATTATTTCTTAACCATAGCTTTTTATCTCCTGTTTTACTTTTTAAATAGTGAAATATATTTACATCTATAAATTGGGCACTTAAATATGCAATCATAGAGGCCAAAGTTGCTCCCATACTTAATTTTCTTATGTGGTAAAATGCATATTCAGAGTGTATAAATACTTCGCTATTATTAATTTCATATAGCGGGGAGTTGGTCAATATTTGTTCTGGAGGGTCTAATATTCCAGCAAGCCAAATGAAGAACATAACCCAGACATTTAGAGCAAGTCCCATCCAAACTACCCAGTTCGCTCTTTTTTTACCATAAAGCTCGCTTATAAGGTCTGTACACAAAAAGGTAATTGGATATGGGAGGACTCCTATGGCAATAACAAATGGTACTTCGAAACCTAAAAAAGCAAAGGAATAATCTATGAACTTAGATGTCCCAAGGATATTTAATAGGGTTATCGAACCCAAAAAGAACCCTGACAAAATGAGAAATATTATGGCTTTATTTGATTCTTTTTTATGCAATGAAGTGTTGTTTAATTTTTTTTGCTTTAGCAAATTTATTTTATCCTTAAATATAAAACTTATATGTATTTTTAAGTAATTGTTTCAAATTATATATGATAAAAATAGCTTCTGTTCAAAGCAATATTATTTGGGAAAATCCTAAAGCCAATAGGTTGGAGTACGATAAATTATTTCAATCCTTAGAGCCTGTAGACTTAATAATTTTACCAGAGATGTTTACCACTGGGTTTTCAATGAAGACTGAAAATATTGCAGAAAATAATTCAGGAGAAACACTGTTTTGGATGCAAGAGCACTCTAAAAGCCTAGATACATGTATATTAGGAAGCATACCCATTAAAGAAAAAAACAAATTTTTTAACAGGTTATATGTAGTAAAGCCAAATGAAATTCAATACTACGACAAAAGATATCTTTTTTCAATGGCTTATGAAGACAGACACTACTCTAAAGGAGAAAAAGAACTAGTTTTTGAATTAAAAGGCTGGAAAATAAAACCATTAATTTGTTATGACTTACGTTTCCCGTTATGGAGTAAAAATAAATATAAAAATAACGAATTTAATTACGACATCTTGATATATGTAGCCAATTGGCCAGCTGTTAGATCTAACGCTTGGAAAAGCTTACTTAAAGCCAGAGCAATTGAAAATATGTCTTATGTAGTTGGAGTTAATAGAATAGGTCAAGACGCCAATGAAATAAAATACAATGGCAACTCAAGAGTTTATGATTTTAAAGGGGAAAGAATGGATGATTTTATGGAAAATATGCCAAGAGTCCAGATTAATAACTTGGATAAAAACGAACTAGACTCGTTTCGAAATAAATTCCCAGTTTTAAAAGATGCAGATGACTTTAATCTTCTAATTTAAAGTCCCATTGAATATTACTGGTCCAATTTTTCTTTAATTGCAATACCCCATTATAATCCACTATTGGTTCTGGTAAAATATTCTTTTCAATATTTCCAATTGTCCAATACCCATCTCCATTCAAATCTCCTATTAGCTTTATCTCATAATCACCTGGCTTACATCTTGAAATCGAATATTCTAGTTTCTCTGCTGACAGTCTTAACTCTTTAACTACTTGTTTGTTTTGAATAATTTGAATAATAGATTTTGGATATGGAATATTAAAGATAACAAGCTCTAGAGTTGATAAATTATTATTATTGGAAATCATAAAATTGACAATGCTAGTATCTTTTTTAGCTTCTTTTATGCCAGTTATACTATTTGGAAGAAGAGTCATTTTATAATTATTGACCTTGCTTTTTGGCACAATAGTAAGAAAGTTTTTATTTATTTTAAAAGAAGCATTTATTAGAACTGAGTCTACAACTATTTTTATCAAAGATGTATCAATTTCTTTTATGAATTGATTAAACTCAAGGGTGAATCCTTCATTGGATATAAGAGTATTGGACTTTTGTACTTTGTAAGAAATTTTATTTTCTAGTTCTGTTTTATCCTCAAAAGAGACTCTTATTGTGTCCTTAAAATCATTTCCAGATTTTATTATTAGAGAGTGTTTTACCAGTGTATCAGAAAAATAAAAAAGATGCTTAGTGTTCATCATATTGGATTGGTAGATTGTGTTGGTGGTTAAGTCTGTGACCATACAAGAATCCACGGGAATATTAAATTCTAACTCTAGCTTCCCAAAATGGTTAAAAGAGGACTTTTCCAGTGTTTTTTTTCTTTTTGGGCTGAAAGCAATAGCATTTAAAATTGTTGAGCTGTCACTCACTAAAATAGTATCTCTGTAAAAACCATGATTCTCAGTTAAAGTATCTAATAATAAATTGTTATTCTCATCCTGAAAGCAATACAATTGGTATTCTCCATTTTTTATGTTGTTAAGTTGGTATTTCCCATTTTTATCTGTGTAAGTTCTATAAGTGTATAATTTGTCGTTAACATTGACTATCCTTAATAATGCGTTCTCAAAAAACTTTTTTTCTGGATATTTTATAATTGTTCCTTTTAGAAATCCAGAATCAATTTTTGGACCTGTAGATACTATATAATTAAATTCATTTATTTTATTTTTTTCGGTTATGTCAGCAATTGAGTTAATAAATAAGAATGAATAAGTAGTATTGGGATTAAGAGTGTCTTTCCAATTTATTTCAATTTTATTTTTTTCCTCAGTTACTTCTACTTCGCTAATAGGAGGGTTGGTTATTAAAGCTCTTTTTCCTTTTAAAAATTGAATATTCTCATTGAACTCTAAATTTATATTAGTTTGTTTCATATTAACCAAACTCATACTTGAATCCACTATTAAAATAGGGGCTAGGATATCTTTATCCCCACCAGTGAGAGAAGTTTGTTGAGCACAACTGAAAAAGCCTAGAAATAATATTAGATAAAGAATTCTCAAATTATTTTGACTATTAAATTATTTATTAAACTTAAATTTTTTTCATCTACTTCATCAAATGCATTTTTACTATCGTGATCTACATCTAAAATATAAGCAATCTCTCCTTTTTTATTTCTTATTGGAATTACAATCTCAGACTTAGATGCCTCGTTGCAAGCTATGTGGCCTTCAAATAAATCTACATCTTTTACTATTATTGATTTATTTTCTTCCCAAGATTTCCCACAAACTCCTTTTCCTTTCCTGATTTTTAGACATGCTACAGGTCCTTGAAAAGCATTGAGAATTAAATGATCCCCTTCTACTTTGTAAAATCCTACCCAAAACCAGTTAAAACGACTCTTTAATAAAGCGGAAATATTTCCTAAATTGGTAAAGGTTGGAACAGAAAAATCTAGGACATTTTCTATGTCAGAAAGAATGTTTTTGTATAAATTAGATTTGTTAGTCATCTCTATAGAATTAGACAAAAATAAGCTCATCTATTAGAAATGCAATTTTTTTTATTTTTATACATTAATTTTTTTTTCATGGCAGGACATAGTAAGTGGGCAAATATCAAGCATAGAAAAGCTGCTCAAGACAGTAAAAGAGCTAAAGTTTTTACTCGTGCAATAAAAGAAATAACTATTGCAGCACGTGATGGAGGTGGAGAATTAGACACCAATCCATCGTTAAGACTTGCAGTTCAAAATGCAAAGGGCGCCAATATGCCAAAAGACACTATAGAAAGAGCTATTAAAAAAGGAGTTGGAGGAGAAGGAGCTAATTTAGTAGAAATAACGTTTGAAGGATATGCCTCTAACGGAATTGCAGTATTTGTTGAGGCAACTACAGACAATAACAATAGAACAGTAGCTTCAGTAAGATCAATTTTTAATAAGTATGGCGGTAATTTGGGGACCAATGGATCCTTGGGATTTTTATTTGAAAGAAAAGGGATTTTCACTTTAAAAAGAGAAAGTTTAACAGTAGAAGATTTAGAGGAAGTAGAGATGGAGCTGATAGACTATGGTTTGGAAGAATTAACAGAAGTTGACCAAGATGTAATTATTCAAACATCTTTTGATGAGTATGGAAAAATGCAAGCGATTTTAGATAAAAAAAAATGGGTAGTAAATAATTCTGAACTTCAAAGAGTACCTGTCGATACCACTACTCTAGATTTAGAAAGTGCTCAAAAAGTAATGAAGTTAATTGATAAGATGGAGGAAGACGATGACGTTAACGCTGTTTATCATAATCTTGAAATCACAGACGAATTAATAAATGCTATTTAATTCTTTTTAATAAGTTCTATCCAAAACTCATATTCTTTTCTAGGCAATGAAGAAAGCAAGGAGTTTTCAAATTTTTTAAAATTAAATTTACTGTTGAATAATCCTCTGTATTCTTTTTCAGTTCCTCCAAAAGGAGGCCCGTTAGTATCAAATTCTCTATTGAAAAGTAATCCGATTATTTTCCCATTTTCTTTTAGAATTTCGTTAGTTTTTTTTATGTAATTTAGTCTTAAAGTTGGATCAATTGCGCAAAAAAAAGTCTGTTCAATTATCACATCAAAAAATAATGGTTTCTTAAGTGAAAAAAAATCACCTGTTAAAATTTGATCTTTTGGAAACCCAGGGCAGATTTCTTTAAATAAGTCTGCAGCTCTACTGGAAAAATCCATATAAAATATATTTTCAAAGCCGTTTTCAAATCCATATTTTACTTCATGACCTTTACCCGCACCAGGAATTAAAATATTAATTTTTTTATTTTCTTGATTGTCAAACCACTTTTTAATTGGATTAGATATTTCACCTAAATCCCACCCAGTTTGATTGTTTTGGTAGCGAATATTCCAAAAAGAATTATCTAGACTATTTTTTTTCATTGATATCCCCTTTTTCAGAAAGTAAAATAGCTAAAGGTCTAGTGTATTCAATTTCTGAAAGGATGATTATAATTACAACTGTAAAAGGAACGCTAACTATCATTCCAGTGGTTCCCCATATTAACCCCCAAAACATTAAAGATAGAATGCTTACCAAAGGACTTATGTTCATAGAGTTCCCCATCCACTTTGGTTCTATAAAGTTTCCAATAACAACTTGGATGGACCCCACCACAAAAAGAATAATTAAAGCAATAGAAAAATCACCAAATTGCAACAAAGAAAACACAACTGGGAATAATGTTGCCAATAAAGAACCAATGGTTGGAATGAAGTTTAAGAGAAATATAAGAAATGCCCAAAAAATTGCAAAATTAAGATCACAAAAATAGAAGACTAAAAAACTTAACAATCCGGTAATAAAGCTAGACATAGTTTTAATCCCTAAGTATTTAGCCACCGACCACTCTATTTTATTAAGCGTACTGTTTAGACCATGATAATCGGATGTCGACTCAGATAAAAATTGTTTTAGTTTATGGGAAAAGTTC